>Ga0256840_1001190_pt1 | contig 24948 bp, 23 predicted proteins | sample 355202metaG_FD_185969 | JGI IMG/M metagenome (GOLD analysis project Ga0256840, IMG submission 185969) | Hydrothermal vent microbial communities from Mid Atlantic Ridge, Atlantic Ocean - 355-202 | ecosystem: Environmental > Aquatic > Marine > Hydrothermal vents | place: Atlantic Ocean: Mid...
ACTCCAAGAAACTTCCTCAAATTTACCATTTCTCTTAATTAATGGCTCTTTTAATCGGTCTGGATGGTTGTAAAATTGAAAGGCAAATCGTCCTTTTAAACAAGTGTGTCCTAAATTAACTTCTGCGGTTTCTGGAGCTTGAATTCCTTTAATCTCTCCATTAATTTTACTCACTTCAAGCTGACAGCCAACACCACAATAAGTACAAGTTGTACGGATAACTTCATCAGCGATAAGCGTTTTAGTTTCAAATTTATCGGTTAAAGCTTCTGTTGGACAAGTTTGTACACAAGCACCACACGATACACAAGCAGATAAATCAAACGTAGTGTTAAACCCTTTAATAATATTTGTTGCAAAGCCTCTTCCAGACATTCCTAAAATCATTTCGCCTTGAATTTCTTCGCAAGCTCTTACACATCGATAACAATTTATACATTGTGATAAATCGGATTTTATATAAGGATGTTCCGTGTCTTTTGGAAGTTCTAAATGTGTTTTTCCTTTTGGATAACGAACATTTGGAATGCCAATTTGAGCAATGGTTTTCTGAAAAGGTGTAGCTTGTTTGTTATCTTTAGGAAAAATTTTATCCTCTGGATAATCGGTTAAAACCAATTCTACAATATTTTTGCGTAATTTTTTTATTTTTGAAGTTTGTGGATAAATGTATAAATTTTCAGAAACAGACGTATGGCAAGAGGCAACTACTTTGGTGTTTCCATCTTTTTCTCTAGCAATTTCAACAGAACAAACTCGACAAGAGCCAAAATTTTCTAAACGGTCATCTTGACACATTGTTGGAATTTCTTCAGTTTCAATGCGTCTAACAAATTCTAAAATGGTTTCTCCTTTTTGTATTTGGTGTGCTGTGTTGTTGATGTATGCTTTCATTATTGGATATTATGTTAGTATTTGATTAAATTATTCTGTATAATAAAAATAATCAAATAAGGTGTAATTTTCATGTTGAGGTAATTGATTTCCTATAAAGTTCAAGTTTTCTAGGCTATTATATATGCCGAATTTAAATTCTGTATTGTAATTTGTTTGAAGTGTCTGTACTAAATTATCATCAATATACCATTTGATTAAGTATTGATTGTTTGTAAGACTCAATTCAATTTTGAAAAGATGCCAAGTTTCAGTTTCAATTAAAAACTGATTTGATTGAAAAGGAAAGCCTTGAGAAGTGCAATAAACAATCATTTGGTTTTCTTGCGCACTTAATTCATTTCTTTTTTGGATTGTACCTGAGCCTATTTCAAAATCAATTTCATGAGTATCATCATAGTATAGAAAACAACCAATACTACATTGATCATTTAGATCAAATTTTGGCACATATACATTCCAAATATAGTTTCCTAAAGAGAAATCATTTTTTCTTGTTTTTATTTTTACTCTATCTTGTGTATTTGGTCTTGTTGTGATTTTTAAAGAACCATTTTCAATATGATAGCTAGATGGACTATTGTTTTGAGAGGCATCAATCCAATATTCATCTAAATGACCTTGCGAGGAAAATTCTTCAAAAAACTCATTTTTAATCGATTGCTCTTCTGAATTACATGAAGTAAATAGTATAATAATTATTATAGTCTTAATTAATTTATCCATTTTTTAAATTTAAAATTAACGACATTAAAATATATAAACCTATAATCAAAGGAATTGCTACAAATTGCAATAAAGCAATTAATAGAAGACTTAATCCTAAAAAGAGATAAACGGTTTTATTATCTTTAAAGGAATAATTTTTAAATTTAAGAGAAAAAAGAGGCAATTCAGCATTCATTAAAAAGCTTAAAATAATCGTTAAACCAATTAAAGTGTATTTGTTTTGTGTAAGTTGTATTGCTAATAAATTAGTACTATATGTTTGAATAAGTGGTAAGGCTGCAATTACCATTGTTGCAGCAGGAGTTGGCAATCCTATAAACGATGAGCTTTGCCGAGTATCAATATTAAAATTTGCCAAACGATAAACCGATGCAATTGCAATAAGCAATCCTATGAAAGGAAAAAAGTAAATGGTATTTTCTTCTGCTGGTAACCAAGAACCAATAGTACTTGAAAATTTAGAGTACCAAGCGGTTTGTTCTTGTGAAGTTTCTAAAAGCTTATACATAATCATTGCAGGAGCAACTCCACTAGTAACTGCATCTGCAAGAGAATCGAGTTGTTTTCCTAATTCACCAGAAACATCTAAAAGCCTTGCAGCAAAACCATCAAAAAAATCAAATATGATACCTAAAAGGATAAAAAATGATGCTAGAGTAAGTTCTCCCTTTAAAGCAAAAATCACAGCAACTAAACCTGAAAAAAGGTTAAGTAATGTGATAAAATTTGGAATGTGTTTTTTCATTTTTATGTGTTAAATTATTGATATAATTTTTTGTAAAAAGTTTTTAAATATATTAGTTGGTTACAACAACCCAGCAACCTCTTCTTTAATAAAAGCCAAAGCGGTTTCAGAAGGTGCTTGTTTTTTCATTACCTTATTAATAATAGCCTCTCGTAATTGTGATGCGTCAGTAATATTTAAGTCTTTAGAAGCATCAATAATCAACTGAATGGTAGCATTTTTTGAAGACGAAATTACATTCCAACATTCATCAGAAATATAGATTTGTTGAGTAAGATTGTGTTCAAATTCTGTTTCAATAGTGTGTATTAAAGAGTATTCATATGCTTGTTTATTATCGTTTGCAGTTTTAATTCTAACGACTAAATTAGCAGGAGAAATACGTTCTAAGAATAAAGTCATTCGCTCATATGCTTGTAGTCTAAGTGATTTAGAATACTTTTTATCTTCTTTTAATTGAAGAAAATTTTGCAAATTGGCATCACTTTTAGCAAATTCCTTAAAAAAGTAATAAGCCACACCACCACTCACAAGTGAGGGTAAGGTGTATTTAAGCATTTCTATAAGTTCTGTGTTCATATTTTATGTTAATGTGTATTTTGCGTTTTTAATTTATTTTTGCTTCCATTGTAAATTTAATGATAAACTAATAGACTAACGACCAAAGACTAAGGACTAAAGACCAATCTCACTCACTAAGCAGATGGTCAATAAAAAGAATTCCATGTAAATGGTCAATTTCATGTTGAAAAATAACCGAAACAAAATCTTCTACCGTTTCTTTATAATGTTTTCCGTTTAATTTATCATATTCAATGTCAATAATAAAAGAGCGATCAAGTGTTTTAGCTCTATAATTAGGGATTGATAAGCAACCTTCTGGACAAGGTCTTTTTTTCTTAGAATAATGCGTAATCATTGGGTTTAAGTAAATTTCAAAAGGAGCATCTTCTTTATCCAATCTTTGAACACAAATAATATTTTTTAAAATTCCTACTTGTGGTGCCGCAATTCCAACACCCAAAGTTTTAGGGTCAGTTACCGTTGCAATTAGTCGCTTTGAAAATTGTTGTAAAATTTTATTTTTAGGGTTTGGTTTAATATAGGTACTCTTTTTTCTAAGTAAAACCGAATCTTGTTTATTGGTAATTAAGTAAACACGCATTGGTGTATTTACTTCATTAGCAATCATTTTTTTTTGATCTGAACTAAAATTTCTAGTGCTAGAACAAGAAACGATATTAATAAGTATTAAAATTGCTATGGAGAGTTTAAATAATTTCATAAGTTTGTAAAGTGCTATTTTAGGACTGCAATTTATAAAAAACTCTTTTAAATAGTGCCATTTTAACGTTTAAATAATAGAATAATTTACACCATTGAAAAGAAAAATCACCATTGCTATAGACGGATTTTCATCCACAGGTAAAAGTACTATTGCCAAACAATTGGCAAAACAACTAGGTTATATTTATGTAGATACTGGCGCAATGTATAGAGCCGTAACACTATATGCGATGCAAAATAATTTTATTGATAAAGATCATTTTGCTAAAGCCGAATTGGTTAATCAATTAAATAACATTAGTCTAAAATTTATATTTAACGATACTAAAGGTTTTGCAGAAATGTATTTGAACGGACAAAATGTTGAAAAAGAAATTCGCAGTTTGGAAGTTTCTAAATTGGTAAGTAAAGTTGCAACTGTTTCAGAAATAAGGAAAAAATTAGTGGAACAGCAAAGAGAAATGGGAAAAAATAAAGGTGTTGTAATGGACGGAAGAGATATAGGAACTGTAGTTTTTAAAGATGCCGAAATGAAACTTTTTATGACTGCTTCACCAGAAAAACGTGCAAGCAGAAGATATAAAGAATTATTAGATAGAGGTGATGATGTGAATTTTGAAGAAATTTTAGAAAACGTAAAATATAGAGATCACATAGATTCTACTCGAACCGATTCTCCTTTAGTAAGAGCAAAAGACGCCATTGAGTTTGATAACAGCAATATGGGTTTAAAGGAACAGTTTGAACGAGTGTATCATTTGGCTTTAGAGATTATTGAAGCATAGACAGAAGACGGAAGACAAAAGACAAAAGACAAAAGACTGAATACTGAATACTGAAAACTGAAAACTGAATACTGAGAACTGAATACTGAAGACTGAATACTGAAAACTGAGAACTGAAGACTGAAAACTGAAAACTGAGAACTGAATACTGAGAACTGAAAACCAAAGAATGAATAAAAACCGTAACTCATTAAACGAAGTACATAAAACCGTTGATACGACCAAAAAAAAGACCGTATTTGGTAAGTTTTTGGCGTTTATGGGTCCTGCTTATATTGTGAGCGTAGGTTATATGGATCCAGGAAATTGGGCAACCGATATTGCTGGTGGAGCGCAATTTGGTTATACCTTAATTTGGGTGTTGTTAATGAGTAATTTAATGGCGCTTTTATTGCAAAGTTTAAGTGCTAAATTAGGTTTAGTTGCTGGTTTAGATTTAGCACAGGCAAACCGAATTTCATACAATAAATACGTCAATTTCTTTCTCTATATTTTAGCAGAATTAGCCATTATAGCAACGGACTTAGCAGAAGTGTTGGGAATGGCAATTGGTTTAAATTTACTATTTAATATTGATTTGATTTGGGGAGTTTCCATCACTGCATTAGATACGTTTTTAATTTTTTTCCTTATCGGAAAAGGAATGCGTAAAATGGAAGCCTTTATTATGGGTTTAATCTTTATTATAGGTGCATCTTTTTTTGTGGAAATGCTATTAGCAAAACCAGATATTGTTGAAATTGCAGGAGGATTTATTCCTAAAATCCCTAATGAAACTGCTTTATACATTGCTATTGGAATTATTGGTGCTACGGTGATGCCACATAATTTGTATTTGCATTCTGCCTTAGTACAAACAAGAAAATTCAATAATGATGAAAAATCGATTAAACAAGCCATTAAATTTAATTTTATCGATTCGGTTATTGCTTTAAATTTAGCTTTTTTGGTAAATGCCGCTATTTTAATTTTAGCAGCTGCAACTTTTTATAAAACAGGAAATTTTCACATTGCCGAAATTGAGGATGCTTATAAATTTTTAGCACCAATTTTAGGAACAAAACTCGCGCCAATTCTCTTTGCTGTTGCGTTAATTGCAGCAGGACAAAGTTCTACTTTAACTGGTACTTTAGCAGGACAAATAGTTATGGAAGGCTACTTAAACATTCGTATTTCACCTTGGATGCGAAGACTAATCACACGTTTATTAGCTATTATTCCAGCTATTTTAGTAATTGTTATTATGGGAAAAGAATATGTGGGAAATTTACTTATCTTTAGTCAGGTAGTGTTGAGTTTGCAATTGGGTTTTGCTATTATTCCACTGATACATTTTGTGAGTAATAAAAAATATATGGGTAATTTTTCTATTTCATCTACAACAAAAATTTTGTCGTGGTTGGTTGTGCTTATTATTGTGAGTCTTAATATTAAATTGGTAATTGGTGAAATTTCAAGTTGGATGCAATCTGATACAAGTAAGTTCCTCATTTACGGTTTTGTTTTTCCTTTGGTGATTGCAGTCTTTCTATTGCTGTTATATACTACATTTATGCCAATATTCAACAAACTAAAAGCTACTTCATTAGAATTGCATGCTGATTTAAACTTAGAAGATTTAGATGCCGTAAAGTATCATAAAATTGGTTTAGCCGTTGATTTCTCTGGAATGGAAAGTCAGTTAATAAGCGCAGCATTATCTTTTGGAAACAAAGACACAACCTATTTTTTAGTGCATATTGTAGAATCTGCTACCGCAAGGTTATGGAATGAAACCTCCGAAGATGCCGAAACTAAGCAAGATGTTGTTAAACTCAATCAGATAAAAAAGTATTTAGAAGAAAAAGGCTTTAAAGCCGAAATAAATTTAGGTTATGGAAAACCATCAGCTGCTATTTCAAAAATTTCAAACACTCATAAATTTGATTTGCTAATTGTAGGTTCTCACGGACATCAATGGTTTAAAGATATTGTTTTTGGTGAAACCATTAATAAATTAAGACATTTGGTTCATATTCCTGTGTTTATCGTGAAGTAGAATTTGTATTGGAATGGATATATTTAGCTTAAACTTTTTGATATCAAAATGTATTATGCTTATATGTTCATTTAGAATTTCAATTTTTAAATCTTCTAAAACCCATACCCAAAACTAAACTCTAAATCTTCGGCTCTAAATAAATTCAGTTTTAAACTTAAAGAGGTGAAAATATGCTTGGTTAAATGTGTTTTAAAGCCAAAGCGTTCATAAACTCTGCTCACGTATTTATTTGGATAATATACATTAAAACCAATTTGTGAAATCATAGAAAAATGATTGATGTATAACTCATGACCAGCAAAAACGCCAATTCTATTGGTTTTATAGTTGGTGTAATCTGGAATGCTTGTTTCTTTTTCCTTTTCTTGTTGTAGGTATTTGTTTAAAAAATCAGTTTTAAAAAATTCTGTACCTGCAACTAAAGTCGATTTGTAATTTATCTTTTTTGAAACCTGAAACGTACCTACATAAAACGGAAAACGTCCACTATTTGGATTTTTACTTTCGTTAATTCCTGTTCTAAAAATAAGGTTGTATTTTAATTTTCCTTTAGTTCTAGGTGTTCTTTCTTTTTCAGTAAACTGATGTTGCTTTCTATTGAAATTATAATTCAACCCTATATTTAAAGCCAAAGTATTCAAACCTAAATTAGGATTTTTAAAAGCTGCATTAGAAAAATGAATGATGCTTAAACCAGATTGAAATCCAAGTTGCTTTTTTAAAAAATCTCTATGATAATTCAGTTTAAAATATCCAGAACCTGCAAAATTTGTCGATAAAGAATAATTAAACGGATTTGAAATTTCATTATAAGGATGACTAATATATCCCAATCCAAAAGCTACTCTAAATTGAAATTTGTTTTTGGCATTTCGCTTACTTAAATAAAAATTATAATGTGTGTAAATACCGTACATTTCTCCTAAAATAGAAGAATTGGTGTTTTGATATAAAGCAGAAAAACCAAAATCAGGATAATTATAATATTTTAGCCATTCATCATCTGACGTGTTTTTAACAGAATAACCAACAATAAAGCCAAACGGATTACCTTGTATAGCAGTTGCTAATGATTTATCGTGTTCTAGGGCTATTCCGTAAAAACTATCAAACTCTAAATAAGCTTGTTTTTTTGTTTGTGCAGTTAAACTTGTACAAAATAATCCTAAAATGATGATGAGTATTATCTTTAAATTCATAGTTAAATTTTCAAGACATAAAATATTTTGTGTTTTTATAGAAGACTTATTTTTTACTTGCATTTGCTAAAAAATCTCGTTCTGTTTTAGTTAAACTATCATAACCAGATTTGCTAATTTTATCTAAAATAGCATCCACTTTGCGTTGATGAATGATTTTTTTTTGATGAACGGATAAGCCAAAATCATCTGATTTTTCTTTAGCTTTATAGATCATTTTAAGATTAGAATGGCTCTTTTTATAAGGTTTTTCTTTTTGATTGGCAAAATATAAGGTTAAAAGATATCCAATAAAAGCACCACCAAGATGTGCTATTTGTCCACCAGCATTTCCATTAGGAATTAAAATAATAGTGAGGATAATGTATGCCAAAGTAAGTTTCCAAATCTTTACAAAACCTATAAAACGTAAATTAATTTCATAATTAGGAGCATGAGTTGCTAAACCTACTAAAAGTGCAGAAATACTTGCTGAAGCTCCAAGTAAAACACCTTGGTTATTTTTAAAAACAGGAAAATATTGATAACTAATTACAAATAAGATGCCTCCAAAAACACTTCCTAAAATATAGTAAATGACAAATTGTTTTTTGGAGAAAAAATTTAAAAACAAATTTCCTAAATAATACAAAGCAATTAAATTAAACAACAAATGGATAAAGCCAATATGCAAAAAACCATAACTAATAAAAGTATAAGGTTTGTAAAAATAAATTGAATCGTCTTTTGAAAGTGCAAAATAATCTATAATAAAATTAGATTGTTGATTGTTTAAAAAAGCAACTGTATTTACCATAAAAGCCAAGACAAAAACAATCAAATTAATATAAATAAATTGATCTACAATAGTCGAATTTTTAAGATGTTCCTTTAAATTATTGAATTGCATATTTTTTATTTAAAATGAGCTAATAAACTTGCTTTTTTACTTGCGGAAACACTCAATTCTTTTTCATTATTTAGAATGACTGTTCCTCCTTTTCCTTTTTTGTAGGAAATAATGGTGTTTACGTTTACTAAATACGATTTATGAATTCTAGCAAAACCGTTGTTTTTAAGTGTATCTTCAAAGTATTTTAAAGTTTTACTTACTAATTTTTTTTGATTATTGATAAGGTATATTTCAGTATAATTATCATCCGCTTTAGCATAAATAATATCTTGAATTTCTAAAACTTCAAATCCATTTTGAGTTGGAATAGTTATTTTCCCTTCAATTTTAAGTGATTTAGGTTTTAAAATACTGTTTTGTAATTTTTCTTCTTGAATTTTTAAATCCGTTACATAATCAACTGCTTTTATCAAGTTGTCAATAGAAATAGGTTTGGTTAAATAATACGCAGCATGATGGTTTAAAGCGTCTTTGGCATAATGGTCATAAGCGGTTACAAACACAATTTCAAAATCTTGTGTTTCAAGTTGCTCAATAAAGTCAAAGGCGTTTCCATAAGGCATTTCCACATCTAAAAACACAAGGTCAAGTTTGTGTTTTTTTGTTAAAACTAGGGCTTCGTTTATGTTTTCGGCTTCGCCAATAACAGTAATATTTTTACAGTATTTAGTGAGGTAATTATTTAAAATAGTTCTACTAGTTTGTTCGTCATCAACTATGATTGTTTTTAATTGCATAGGCAAATTTACAAAAAGATTAATAATAATTGTTATAGGCAAAAAAAAAGACTACCAAAAGGTAGTCTTTTTTTTGTGTTTAAGTTCTTTATTTTTTATTGAACTTATCAATAATTTTTTCCATTTGTTTACCAGCAGCTTCTCTTCCGCCAAGACCAAAAGATAGCGCAATAGTAACAGCAATTGTTCCTAAAGTTATTCCAAATGCTAGATTAACAATTTCATCTGCTAAGCCCATTGTTTTAAGTCCCATTGCTAAGAAAATAGCTAAAACAGCAATTTTAATTATTGAAGCTACAAATTTATTATCGGCACCTTTTGCAAAACTATTTGAAGCCAAGTTTGCAATCCAGTTACCAACTCCAAGAATAATTAATCCAACCAAAATTTTAGAAGCATAAGTTATTACGGTGTTTAGAATTTCAGTTAATTGTGTAAATTCTAATTTTTCAATTGCAGTCATTATTCCAAAAATCACAATAAAGAAATACACAATATTTCCTACTAGTTTTGCGACATTTGTTTTATTAGCAACTTCTCCCAAGTTAGCTTTATGTAACGTTTCGTTAATATTTATGCTTTCTAATAATTCTTTTATTAAATTACTTAAGAATTTACCTCCAATTACAAATAAAGTAATAATGATACCAGCAACTAAGATTTTTGGAATAGCTAAAAAGAAAGTTTGTAGCATTTCTGTTGCTGGTTCAGAAATTGTTTTCATTTCTAGTAAGCCAAGCGCTGTGATTAAAATTGGAATGAAGATAATGATAAAAACCAATTTTTTAAGAATGCTAACTAAGTCAATATTTTCTGGTAAATGTAACTTTGGCGCAATTTTTTGGATAGTATCTCCAGAAAGCCCTACAAGTTCTGAAATGATTTTAGCAAGCATATAGCCAATATAGCCAACTAGTCCTGCACCAAATAATTTTGGTATAAATCCTGTAAATTTACCCAGCATTTCTTTTAAAGGGTCTAAAGCGTTTCCAAGTCCTAATTTGTCTAGTGCGAAAACAAAAACAAATATCATAATAACTAGATAAACTATTTTGCTTACCAGTTCAGATATTTTAATTGTATCGCTTTTTAGTGCGCTGTCTATTCCTGTTTTGTGGGTTATTTTCTTAACTAGGCGTTTTAAAATACCTGCAATAAACCATCCAATAATAATGATTAATAATGCAGAAATAGGTCCTCCTAAAGTAGCTGTTAAATTGTTGAAAATTTCTAAAATGTTGTTCATAGTAATTAGTTTTAAAGTTATTAATTTTCCATAAAAATACTATATTACGAACAATATCTATGCTTTTTTCTAAAAAATAAATATTTTTATAAATATGATAATTTTTTAGGCGATAAAATACATTTTTCTTAAAGAAAAATTCAAAAAAGTTATTTTTCAATAACATCTCCAGAACCAAATACTTTTATGTCTTGATTTTTAGGATGTCCTCTATAAATAATATCTCCAGAACCAAATACTTTTGCTGTAATATCTTGGCTTACAAATAGCCCAATATCTCCAGAGCCTGTTACTTTTGTATTTGCAGTTTCCGTAATCATTTTATAACTTTGAAAACCGCCAGAACCTGTTACTAATACATCTAAAGAATGTGTTTCTCCCAAAAGTTCAATATTGCCAGATCCTGTAACTTTTGCTTTAATTGAATCTGCTTCAATATGGGCAATAATATCTCCAGAGCCTGTAACTATGGTGTTAAAGTTGTTTGTTTTAATAAGGTCTTCGCAAATAATATCTCCAGAACCTGTAAGTACAATAGTGTTAATGTCTTTAAAAGGAACAACAATATGAACTCCTCTTCGAGTACTTATATTCACGTTCTTTTTCCAACGAATAATTAATTTATCTCCTTTAACTTCGGTTACCAAGTATTCTAATAGGTTTTCTTCCATTTTAACACTAATATCTCCTTCCTCTCCATAAACTAAAGCCACATTAAAAGAGCCAGAAACTTCTATTTTATCGTAATCTTTTAGGTTTCTGTGTTCGGTTTTTAAAATACCGTTACCTTTAATTCTGTTAAACCATTGTGCTTGTGTTTGAATACTAATAAAAAGGATAATTGCTACTGTGATGATTGATTTTTTCATTGTTTTTATTTGTTGAATAGTTAATGATTATGTGTTAGAGATTAGTTTTGAAACAGTTTTACACTTCCAAATTCTGAATTTGTTTTTAATATAGCATCAGAATTTTCTGAATTAAAATAACCTGAATAACTTTTACTTGTAGATTTTATTTTTTTACGATTAAAGTTAAATAAATCACCTTCATAGCTCAACTTCCCAAAACTTAAATCTGACTTTATTTGACAAGAAGCTTTAGGGTCAATACCAATTTTAATACTGGTATAACTTGCTGTGATATCGGCTTTTATAAACCCTTCATTGAGTGATTGAATTTTAAGTGAGCCAAAACTTGTGTTTAAGTCAATGTTTTGAGTTACTTCTTCAATATTTACGGTTGTATAATCAGTATATCCACTCATTGTATGGACTTTTCCTAGGGTCATTTTTCCAAAATCGCAATTAAAATCTAAGTTTTTAATTTCTTCAAAGTGGCTTGTAGTATAATCGGCATTTAAAGTAATTTCATTGGCTTTTTCTAAAGAAAATTTAGAGAAATCTGCGTTGATTGTTCCTTTATTAATAAAATCTATGCTCGAATGATTGGTATAATCAATATTAATTACATTGTGTGTGTTGTTTAAATCACCTATAATAATTTTTCCATAATCACAGTTTATGTTTGCTTCTCCGTTGAGCTCATTAAGTACAATTGATCCGTAATCGTTAAATACATTGAGATTGTTTTCAATAGGCATTTTTACCGTGTAATCTATCTGATAATTTAGATTTGAACTAGTACTCCAACTAAACCAACTGGAAGAAAACCAAGATTTAGATTTTGTTTTTCCTGTGTGTGTTGTTGCAGAAACTTGGTTGCCATTTTCGTCAAACTTGATTCTAATTTTTTCTAATTTATCTTCTACTTGTTCTTCGTCATTTCCGCTAACGGTAATGGTTACGTCAATAACAATACGATTTTCATTCCAAGTGGTAATATCTATATTTCCGTATTTATTTTGGATGTTCAATACTGTATTCCTGTTTGCTTCAAAGGTTTTTGAAACTTTTTTTGTTTTTTTATATTTTCCTTTAATATTGTTTGAAAAACTCAATAAAGGGATCAATAGAAAAACAATTCCTAATTTATAAACTGTTAATTTCATTATAATTGTTTTTTAAATGGTCAAACTTATTTAATTCTTGTAAAAGGTTCTGTAAAACCTCAATGCGTTGTTGATAATTGTTAATCATAGCATAAATTACATTTTTGTTTTTTGTATTTGTTTTTAATGCTTTTTTCTGCTGATTATAATCGGTTTCTAAATTTTTTAATTGAAGCAAAGCATCTTCAATAATTTGTTTATTAGCTTCATTCTTTTCTTTGTTTATTTTTTCTAATTCTTGATGAATTACAGTGTTAAAATAATCTTGAGTTTCTTCCATTTTTGGAGAAATATCTGCTAAGTCATAGTTTTTAGATTGATGAAATTTACTAAATCCAAAACTAATTAACAATACTAAAGATGCTGCAATAGCAATGTATTTATACCAATGATATTGTCTTTTTGGCTTTTCTTGTTGTGCTAATTTAGCTTGAAAACGCTCAAAATGACCTATGGTTGGTTCTTTTATATCGTAATGTTTATTTTTCATTTTTTATCTTTTAGTATTCAGTTCTCAGTTCTCAGTCATCAGTCATCAGTCATCAGTCATCAGTCATCAGTCATCAGTCATCAGTCATCAGTCTTCCGTCTTCCGTCTTCAGTCTTCAGTCTTCAGTCATCAGTATTCCCTCTTCCGTCTCCAAATCCAGCATCGTCCTCAATTTTGCTTTTGCTCTTGATAGCGTTGTTCTCACTTGCTGATTGTTTGTTTTTAATATACTTGCTATTTCTTCATTGTCAAATCCTTCAATTAGGCTTAATGTTAAAACGATGCTGTAATTATCTTTTAATTTTTTGATAGCATCTAATACTTTTTCAGCTTTAATATTTTGGTAATCTGTTTCAATTTCATCTTCAATAATTTCAAGATTCGGATTTATTTGATCGTTCCATTCCTCAAAGCGTCTAATTTTTTTTAATTGTGTAAGACTTTTATTAATCACAATTCGTTTTAGCCATGAGCCAAAAGGTACATTTTCATCACCATATCGACTTTTGTTTTTAAAAGTACTCAGTTTTGAGAAAGCGGTAAGAAACGACTCTTGCATAATGTCTTCGGCTTCAAAAGTATTCTTAAGAATCCTAATTGCTGTATTAAACATCGCTTTGTAATAAAGCTTGTAAATCTCAAACTGAGCACTTTGCTCTCCTTTTTTACATCGCTGTAAAAGCTGGTTGATATGTTGATTTTTATTCTTCAAGGTTCGTTTCTATTCTAAAGACCGTCAATTTTTCGATTTGTTACAGTTTAGTTCCATTTATTTTTAATTTATCGTAATTTTGCATTTAATTTCCATAAAAATAACAGAATTTTAGTGATGGCACAAGATTTGAAATACAGTCTTAAATAGATGATTGATTTGTTTGTTATCCGATAAAATTCAGTAACATACAAATATAAGAAAATCATTTTTGATATTAATAAAAAGAAACAAACGTCAAAATGGCGTATTTTAAGATATGACGAAAGTAAAAATAAAAATATTAGACAATATGGCACTTCAAGGCTTAATGGATGGTGATGCAGAGCTTATACCATTAATGAGCGAAGAAGATGAAGCCATAATGAACAAAGAAGAATTGCCTAAAGTATTGCCAATTTTGCCTTTAAGAAACACGGTTTTGTTTCCTGGAGTAGTGATTCCTATTACTGCAGGAAGAGATTCTTCTATTGCTTTAATTAAAGATGCCAATAAAGGCGATAAAACCATAGGTGTTGTTTCGCAAAAAAATGAGGAAGTTGAAAGTCCGTCTATTGATGATATTCATAAAATAGGAACAGTAGCCAAAATTTTAAAAATGCTTAAAATGCCTGACGGAAATACCATGGTAGTTATTCAAGGGCAAAAACGTTTTGAAATTGATTCTTTTGTTCAAGATAAACCATATATTAAAGCAACTACCAAGGTTTTTGATGAGGTGAGATACGAAGGTGATAAAGAGTTTAAAGCCATCATAGATCAAATTAGAGAACTGTCTATTAAAATAATTGAAGAAAATCCTAACATTCCTAGTGAGGCTTCTGGAGCAATAAAAAATATAAAATCGGATGCTTTTTTAATTGATTTCGTATCGTCTAATATGTATTTAGATGTCAATCAAAAACAAGAATTACTCCTTATTAAAGATCAAAAAGAACGTGCCTTAGCAACATTAAAAAAGATGAATTCTGAGTTGCAAAGATTAGAATTGCGTAATGATATTCAGTCTAAAGTACGTGAAGATATGGATCAGCAACAGCGTGAATATTTCTTGCATCAACAAATGAAAACCATTCAAGCAGAGCTTGGAGGTGTTTCGTATGATGAAGAAGTTAATGAAATGAAAGAAAAGGCAAAAAAGAAAAAATGGTCTAAAGAAGTAGCGCAGATTTTTGAAAAAGAAATTGGACGATTGCAACGTATGAATCCGCAAGTAGCAGAATATTCCGTACAACGTAATTATTTAGATTTATTTTTGGAATTGCCATGGAACGAATACACTACTGATGTGTTTGATTTAAAGAAAGCAACTGAAATCTTGAATCGTGATCACTTTGGATTAGAAAAAGTAAAAGATAGAATCATTGAATATTTAGCGGTTTTAAAGTTGAAAAACGATATGAAATCGCCTATTTTATGCCTTTATGGTCCTCCAGGAACAGGAAAAACCTCTTTAGGACGCTCTATTGCTGAAGCTGTTGGTAGAAAATATGTACGCTTATCTTTAGGAGGTTTGCGTGATGAAGCAGAAATACGAGGTCATAGAAAAACCTATATTGGTGCAATGCCAGGACGAATTATCCAATCTATTAAAAAAGCAAAAATATCTAATCCTGTGATGGTATTAGATGAAATTGATAAATTGGCATCCAATTCACATAATGGCGACCCATCATCAGCAATGTTAGAAGTGTTAGATCCTGAGCAAAACAGTACTTTTCACGATAACTTTTTAGATGTAGATTATGATTTGTCTAAAGTGCTTTTTATTGCAACAGCAAACAGCTTATCTACTATTCCTTGGGCTTTAAGAGATAGAATGGAAATTATTAATGTACATGGTTATACCGTAGAAGAGAAAATTGAAATTGCCAAAAGATACTTGTTGCCAAAGCAAATAAAAGAGCACGGAATACAAGAAAAAGACATTAAACTATCTAATAAAGTACTTGAAAAAATTGTTACAGGTTACACTCGTGAATCTGGGGTTCGTGGTTTAGATAAAATGTTGGCAAAAGTTACTCGTTATATTGCCAAATGTATTGTGATGGAAGAAAAATTTAATCCAAAGATTAAAGAAGAAGATTTACACGATATTCTAGGAATTGCCAGAATGGAACGTGATAAATACGAAAATAATGAAACTGCAGGAGTAGTTACAGGTTTAGCGTGGACACAAGTTGGAGGTGATATTCTGTTTATTGAATCGGTTTTATCTAAAGGAAAAGGCTTATCTTTAACAGGAAATATGGGTAAGGTGATGAAAGAATCGGCTACCATTGCTATGGAATATATTCAAGCCAATTATCAAAATTTTGGAATTAAACAAAAAACCTTAGAAGCAAATAAAGTACATATTCATATTCCAGAAGGCGCAACACCAAAAGATGGTCCAAGTGCTGGTATTGCGATGCTTACTTCAATTGTTTCAAGCTATACACAGCGTAAAGTAAAGTCAAAATTAGCCATGACTGGAGAGATTACTTTAAGAGGAAAAGTATTGCCTGTTGGAGGATTAAAAGAAAAAATATTAGCTGCAAAACGTGCAAATATTAAAGAAATTATTCTCTGTAAAGAAAACAAAAAAGATATTGATGAAATTAACCAAAAATACATCAAAGGACTTAAATTTCATTATGTAACTAGTATGAGTGAAGTTATTGATATTGCCTTGCTTAAACAAAAAGTTAAAGGAGCTAAGAAGGTGTAAAAACTATAAATGTGAATTGTTAAAAAAAGCGTATCTTTACAATTATTATAATTTCAAAAATAATATATGAATCATTGGATAAAATTAAGTACAGCATACGCAAATCAAAGATCATATCTTGATGATTTATTTAAGGTCTATCCAACAATTCCAGATGGAATTAGAGATTTGAATATGGATATTTGGAGAGAAGTTGAAAAAGAATATAAAAAGAAAAACAATACCAATTTGGTTAAAGAGCTTTTAAAACTTGATTTGTTTCCTATAAAAGATAGTTATATAGCGTATTTAAAGCGAGATAAAGCCTCTATTGGACGAAATCCTAAAACTATTAATCGAATTAGTGGACGATTATATGAAATGGGAATTGATAAAATTTTTGAGAGATGTAGTGAGCCAAAAGAAACCAATCGGCAAATGGGTAATAGGTTTCGTGAATGGTTAAAAAAGAAACCTTTAGGAATTGTTCCTGTTGATTTAGAAACATTTATTTCTAATAATGATGATGCTATTTTAGATGGAGGAGATAATATATTGAAAACTTTTGCAAAGGAATATTTGAATTATAATCATGATAAAGGATTAGATTTTATAGCTAGATTTAATGGAAAATATGTTATTGGTGAAGCTAAATTTTTAACTGATTTTGGAGGTCATCAGAATGCTCAATTTAGTGATGCAATTAATACGATTGAATCAAAAGGAGTAAAAGCAATTAAAATAGCAATTCTTGATGGAGTTTTATATATAAAAGGTAAAAATAAAATGCACAAAGCCATTACAGAAAAATATAAAGATTATAATATTATGAGTGCTTTGGTCTTACGAGAATTTTTATATCAGCTATAGACTATGGAAAATTTACTTATAAATAGCGACAATATAAAAGGTTTAAATTACCTTATTCACAACAGAAATTTAAAAGGGAAAATAGATTTAATTTACATTGACCCTCCGTTTGCAACAGGTGGAAGTTTTACTATTACAGATGGTAGAGCTACTACAATAAGTAATTCTAAAAATGGTAAAGTTGCCTATTCAGATAAGTTAAAAGGCAGTGAATTTATTGAATTTTTAAGAGAGCGTTTGTTACTTTTAAAAGAATTGTTATCAGAAGAAGGCTCAATCTATTTACATATTGATTATAAAATTGGTCATTATGTTAAAGTTATGATGGATGAGGTTTTTGGTATTCATAATTTTAGAAATGATATTACCAGAATTAAATGTAATCCTAAAAATTTTAAAAGAACTGGTTATGGTAATATAAAAGATTTAATTCTTTTTTATAGTAAATCCAATAAACCTATATGGCACGAACCTAAAGAAAAATATACGCAAAAAGACCTTGAAAAACTCTTTGCAAAAAAAAACAAAGATGGTAGGAGATACACAACTGTTCCTATTCATGCTCCTGGAGAAACAATTAAGGGTGATTCTAGTAAACCTTTTAAAGGGATAAAACCTCCAAAAGGACGGCATTGGAGAAGTTCTATTGAAGTCCTAAAAAAATGGGACGAACAAGGTTTAATTGAATGGTCTTCCAATGGTAATCCAAGAAAAATTATTTTTGCTGATGAACGAGAAGGAAAAAGAGTTCAAGATATATGGGAATTTAAAGACCCTCAATATCCTATTTATCCAACAGAAAAAAATCAGGGATTATTAGATTTAATTATAAAGACATCTTCTAATGAAAATAGTATTGTTTTAGATTGTTTTTGTGGTTCTGGAACTACTTTAAAATCTGCTCAAGAAAATAATAGAACTTGGATTGGAATAGATCAATCTGAATTTGCAATTAAAGCAACTTTAGAGAAAATTAATGCTATTCAAGGAAATTTGTTTGTGCCAAAAGCAGCTTATAAATTTATTGATTTAACAAAAGAAAAAGTTGCAAATCTATGACTACACTAGGAATAATACCAGCAAGATACGGCTCAACGCGTTTAGAGGGGAAACCTCTAGTTGATATTTGTGGTAAAACCATGATTAGACGTGTGTATGAACAAGCAAAAAAAGCACTTAAACATGTTGTGGTTGCAACCGATGATCAACGTATTTTTGATGAGGTAGAGTCCTTTGGTGGAAAAGTAGTTATGACTTCTAAAAATCATACCACAGGCACAAATAGGTGTTTAGAAGCGTATCAAATTTTTAAAAAGGAAAGTAATTTAAACTTTGATGTTGTACTCAATATTCAAGGTGATGAACCCTTGTTAGAACCAGAGCAAATTAACAGTTTAATCTCTTGTTTTGATGATAAAACTACCAAAATGGCAACTTTGGTAATTCCTACTCAAAATCAAGACGAACTCCATTCAGGTGTTTTTGTGGTTTTTAACAAAAATAATGAGGCGATGTATTTTAGTAGAGCTGTCATTCCTGTAATACGTGATAAAGATTTTAAGCAATGGTCAGAGAATAATACGTATTATAAACACGTTGGTATGTATGGATTTACACCAAATACCTTAGATGAATTTGCCAATATGAGCGAAACTTCCCTAGAGCAAAATGAAAAATTAGAACAATTAAGATGGCTTGAAAATGGAAATAATATTAAAATTGCCATTACAAAACATCAAGCTATTCCTGTAGATACCTTAGAAGATGTACAGAAAGTCATTAAGATTATCAACAATTTAAAATAGTTTACTATTTTTGTCGTTATAAAAAAGAATACTTGTACCATTGATAAGTATCATTTTTAAATTTAAAAAACAACCAATGAACAAATATTTTAGCCTTTTAGTACTCATTATCATAAGCTTTGTTTCTTGTGATGATAACGTAGAAATAAATCTTTCAGAAAAACAATTACTAGAAAATCAACCTAATTTTCAAGTGGACTTTGATAATCAAACTTTTGTAGCAGATTATGTAGAGGCAAGTATTGTAGATGGTGTTACTATTTTAAAAGGAACAAAACTAAGCACTAAAGAAGTTATAGTAATTGTATTAAATAAAGACCAAGTTGGAGAATACACGCTTTCTCCAAATGATAATATTGGTTCATTATTGTATAAAAAAGATACTGATGACACCTTTAATACTTCTCCAACTGCTTTTGCAGGAAGAATTGATTTAAACGAAATAGATTTGATGAAAAATAAACTTTTTGGTGCTTTTTCATTTATTGGAATGCGATTAATTCCGTTGTTAGATGATCAAGGGCAATCTGTTTTAGATGATGATGGGCAACCTGTTTACACAGAAGAAATTAAACATTTCACCAACGGATTATTTTCAAATATCGATTTCTCTTTAACCGAATCAGTCGATCCAAACGTAGAGCCAGAACCAGAACCAACCAATGATACCTTCTTTATGAAAATTGATGGAGAAGAATTTGTGGAAACCACTTTGAACGCTCAAAAAATTATGGTTGATGGCGTAGCTGTAATTCAAATTCAAGCTACAAACGATGGTTCTAACCATGTATTCAAATTGCAAATGCCAGCAGATGTTGTCTTTGGTAGTTCTCACATTTTACAAGCAACTACAACAAACCCTGCAAGTGAATCAACAGTAAATTATCATATTTTAAGCTTAACTCAAGAATTTGCACCTTATGCAGGAGATATTACAATACCTATTTTGCGTATTATAAGTCATGATAATAATACCAATAAAATTGTAGGAACTTTTGAGTTTTCTGCAGAAAGATTAAATGGAGGTTCAGAAACCATGCAGTTTACAGAAGGTGCTTTTTCGGTTACTTATACGGAGTAATTTTAATTTGTTTTAGCAGTTTTGCTTTCAATTAGAAAGGCTTTTAACGATAGTTTTATAAGTGCTTGGTGTTTTTCCTACCAATTTTTTAAATACTCTAATGAATGAGTGTGCAGAAGAAAAACCAACTTTTTCGGCAATGTATTCTAAAGTGTATTTTGAAGCAGATTTAGATTTTAACAGTGTTTTTGCTTCATCAATTCTATATGTATTTACAAAATCACTAAACGAAACCTTAAAATCATTGTTTATTACATTAGAAATATAAGTTCTATTGGTGTTTAGTAGTGAAGAAATATCAGTGATTTTTAAATTTTGATGATGATAAATTTTATCTTTTTCAAAGCATTCAATTAAACGTTCTTTTAATAATTCATCACTGGTGTTTGTTTGATGTTGTGTTTCTTTTTCTTCATCTATCAGTAATTCAGTAATGGTATGATTTTGCATAGAACCTTCAAATCCTATCATGAAAAGTAAAACACTAAAGATTGTAGAGGGAATTAAAAGTAATAAAGTAGAATGATAGAAATAGTGCTTTCCAATAAGGTTAAAAGCAATACTCATTATTGATGTTATTACAAAAGACCACAAGAGTAAATTTACCCAATTAATGGTTTTATCTTCAATATCTCCATAAAAATTAGCAATACGTGTATTGTAAGTTTTTATTAATTTACTGCCTTTTATTAAAAAACAAAAAACTTGAATGGCAAATAAAAATCTTCCTATAATATAAACAATGTGCTGTGTCTTTTGAATAAAAGTAGCTTTTTCTAGTTTCTTTGTATTAAAAAAAACAGTATCAATATACTCACTTCTTTCAATATCAGTCATTATAAAATAGAGTATAAATGTAACTCCACTTATAAGAATTGCAGGTAAAAATAAAAACCAATTTTGTTTTTTAAATTCCGTATCAATACTTAACAATTTAATATATACAAAATATAAAGGGTAAACCATTAAAGAGCCAAAAGTATAAATAGGATCAATATATAAGTAAAAGGATTTTTCACCGTGAAAAAATACGGCATGAGAAAAATATACCAAAAAAGCGGCAAGCATAAATATTCCTAAAAAGAATTTTGCAATATTCTTGCTTTTGGGAGTTAGCAATAAAGTAACAGCCCAAAAAAAAGTAACAAACATTGGTGTGTAAAGTATTAGCTCATAGAACATAATAGAACCCAATTAAATATTTTTTACAATCTGTACATAGCTTGTACGATTTGTACATTCAAAAATACAACTTTTTTAGGAACTTTGAGTAATGAAATATTAATCTTTAAATTCAATACAATGAAATCAAAATTATTTTTATTTATGTTGGCTGTTTTAGTAAGTACAGCTTTATTTTCGCAAAAAATTGTTGTTTTACACAGTCCTGTTAATGGTGTACAGTATTTTAATGATGATAACCCTTTACAAAGTGCCTATGCTGCTGCCGAAGTAGCTGGTGACACCATTTATTTACCAGGAGGTTCTATGCAACCACCAGTTCGATTTGCAAAAAGTTTGGTTATTTATGGCGCAGGCCATTATCCTTCTGCGGCTACAGCAACTGTTAAAACAATTATTTCAGGTAATTTTTATTTGAGTGATGAAGCAGATAACTTTCATTTAGAAGGTGTAAGAATATCAGGAAACTTATATTTTGACACGAATGAAGCCATAGAAAACGTAACAATAAAACGGTGTAGTTTGAATAATATTACTATCTATGGTAATAGAACCAATCCTGCAGTAAACAATACGTTTGTTGAAAATATAATTAATGGTGGTTGTTGGATTGAAAATTTAACTAATTCTATGTTTTTTAATAATATTATTCAAGGCGGTATTAATCAAGCAAGAAATTTAACTTTTTTAAATAATTTATTTTTATACTCTGTTCCTGGAGATGACCGTTATCAAGTCTTTGGATATGCTAATAACTGTATGATAAAAAACAATGTTTTTCTACAAGAAAATAATAATATTAGTGAAGGAAATGGTGCAAGTACTTGGAGTCATAATATTTTTTGTACCAGTTCTACTACTCCAGGTTTGGGTTTAGATCCTATTTTAATATCAAACTATTTTATGGATAGAGCAGATGTATTAGTGAATCAAACAGGAACAACTTTTGATTATACACATGACTATCATTTGCAAGCAGGTGCTTTAGCTAATTTAGGTGATGATGGGTTACAAGTAGGTGTTTATGGCGGTTTTTATCCTTGGAAAGATTTATCGATACCTGTAAATCCACATATTAGTAGCAAAAATATTTCTGCTACAAGTGATGCTAATGGAATGATACAGGTTAATATTAATGTTCACGCACAAGATCGATAAATATGAAAGCAAATAAATTAATTCCACTATGGTGGATTTTAATCAGCTTGCTTTTTACGATCCATCTAAACAGTCAGACAAACATTGTAGGATATCAATATGCGTTTAATAATGGTGAAGGTTTGCAAAATGTTGCGATTACTCCAACTGTAAATTACAATTTAAATACTAGTATTGATGTAAGCAATTTAGCACATGATATTAATGTATTTCACATTCGTTTTTTAGACGATGGCGGAAAATGGAGCAGTATGATAAGTCAGTTGTTTATCAAGCCACCAGAAGCAAATGCAAATTCCGATAAAAAAATCATCGGTTACGAATATGCGTTTAATGATGGCGAAGGTATGCAATATGTTGCTTTAAGTCCAACAGATGATTACAATTTAATTACCGATATTGATGTAAGCAATTTAGCACATGATATTAATGTATTTCACATTCGTTTTTTAGACGATGGTGGAAAATGGAGCAGTATGATAAGTCAGTTGTTTATTAAACCACCAGAAGCAAATGCAAATTCCGATAAAAAAATCATCGGTTATGAATATGCGTTTAATGATGGCGAAGGTCTGCAATATGTTGCGTTAAGTCCAACAGACGACTTCAATTTAATTACCGATATTGATGTAAGCAATTTAGCACATGATATTAATGTATTTCACATTCGTTTTTTAGACGATGGAGGAAAATGGAGCAGTATGATAAGTCAGTTGTTTATCAAACCACCAGAAGCAAATGCAAATTCCGATAAAAAAATCATCGGTTACGAATATGCGTTTAATGATGGCGAAGGTCTGCAATATGTTGCGTTAAGTCCAACAGATGACTTCAATTTAATAACGGATATTGATGTAAGCAATTTAGCACATGATATTAATGTATTTCACATTCGCTTTTTAGACGATGGCGGAAAATGGAGCAGTATGATAAGTCAGTTGTTCATTAAACCACCAGAAACGGATGTTTTGACAAATAATAAATTAATATCGTATGATTATTGGTTTGATGAAGATAGTGCCAACAAAGTACATGTTGCTTTTTCACCAACAGAGCATGATGTATTTGTACAAGAATTAGATATGACTCATATTTGGAGAGGTGAGCATCAAATTCACACACAATTTAAAGACGATTACGGTAAATACTCTTTGGTAACTACAGATACTATTGTTAAAGTTCCTTATCCATTAGCAGATTTTACAGTAGATAGATTAACTATTTGCGAAGGAGAAACAGTAAATTTTGTTAGTAATAGTATAGATTATGATATACATACATGGGATTTTGGAGATGGAAATACTTCAACAGATATTGATATAGCACATACATTTACAAGTTCAGGAAATTACACAGTAGCCTTAGATATTGAAGAAACTGCCACCAATTTAACCAGTCATAAAGAAGTGCAAATTAATGTAAATGCTTATCCATTAAATACGGTGAGTATTTCATCAACGTTACCAGCTTGTTTTGGTGCAACTGTTACGCTTACCGCTGATGATGACGATGCAGATATTGATTATTTATGGTCCAATGGAGCAACCACGCAAAGTATTGATGTAACTAGTGCTGGAATATATACAGTAGAATTATCTAGAAATTCAGGAGCTTCGTGTTCAGTAACATCAAATGAAGTGGAAGTAACTTTTAATACAGAAATAGATGATGCTATTACATTACAAACAAATCCTGTAATTTTAACAGCAAATCAAGACAATGTAACCTATCAATGGATAGATTGTAACAATGGGAATGCGCCTATTTCTGGAGAAACTCAACAAACGTTTCAACCAACATATAATGGAAGTTTTGCCGTAGAAATCACTCAAAACGAATGTATGGTAACTTCCAATTGTGAATTGGTAAATGCCGTTGCTGTTTCGGATATAGCGATTAGAAGATTAGTAAATTTTTATCCAAATCCAAACAAAGGAGCATTGTTTGTAAGTAATGAAATACCAATTCAAATAATTATATATACTATGAATGGTCAGTTTATCCGTAAAATAAAAATGGATGAAGGAAAATCAACAATCAATATAAAAGAATTAAGTAACGGTTTGTATTTTGTAAAAGTAAGCTCCTTAATAGAGAATGGAATATCAAATCAAACGGTATTTAAAATAATAAAAGAATAATATTAAAAATTTAGTAAAATGAAAAAAGATTTAGTTTACACATTAAAAGTTTATAATAAAGCAACTAACAAACAAGTAGAATTTATTATAAAAGATGATAAGACTTTAATGATGTTACACCCAGAAACGAAAGAAGAAGTTGCAGAAATATCAATTACTAAAGTTTCGCACCTTAGACTAAGCAACTAATTTATGTGATTTCATTGGATATTCCAGGCTTTTTAAAAAAGTGAGGTTTTCTGAATAACTCAATA
>Ga0256840_1001191_pt1 | contig 24941 bp, 26 predicted proteins | sample 355202metaG_FD_185969 | JGI IMG/M metagenome (GOLD analysis project Ga0256840, IMG submission 185969) | Hydrothermal vent microbial communities from Mid Atlantic Ridge, Atlantic Ocean - 355-202 | ecosystem: Environmental > Aquatic > Marine > Hydrothermal vents | place: Atlantic Ocean: Mid...
GAACCAGTATAAGAAATTGGCATGAAATTTATCCCCAACTTTGTATATTTTTCAGCGAAATTATGTCAAAATATACGAAGTGATTTAGGAATAAGAGGTGGGTTTACACAGTTAGGTTTACACTCTCGTTTTATAACTCTATTCGCATTCCATCCTCTGCAAACATAACCTCACCTTTAAATTTTTTCTTTATAATCTTCAAGCTTTCATCTTCACTTTTTAATGTTCTTTTCATTCTATGCGTTAATATAATCTTTTTTACCTTAGCATCATGAGCAATTTGAGCTATATTAGATGGTTTCATATGTAAGCTTGTTGCATAACCCTCAGCCCACTCAGCTATAGCATGATGTGCTATAAAAAGGTCTGCATCTTTTGCTATGTCTTGTAAGCTTTTGTTTTCATTATTTGTATCCCCGCTTATGAGAATGCTTTTGTTCCCAATATCTATGCGAAGGGCAAGGGCAGGGACGATACCATGATGCACACGAATGAGTTTTAAGGTAAATTTTGGATATTGAATCATTGTTATTCTATCTTTATAAATATTTGTAGCTATAAGCTCAAAGGAGTCAGTATTCTTAGAGAGTATATCGTTCATATATCTATACGCACCATTTTTACCAAAAAGACTTTCTAGATATTCTTCTGCGGAAGGGAAATGCTCATTACCGTTAGGAGCTATGATGCTAAGAGGTTGAGTGCGTGGTGTAAAATAGCCCGCCTTTACATAGGAGGGTAGGTCTACGGCGTGATCGATATGTAAGTGTGTTAAAACAACTGCATCTACATCGTCAAGTTTTGCACCACTTTTTTCAAAGCTGAGCATAGAACCACTCCCCATATCAATGATAAGTTTTGCTTTATTATCTATAAAAAGTAAGTAGGAGGTACTTGCGCGTCCATCAAATTCAGGCCCACCAGAACCGAGGACTACTAACTCTACTTTTGCTGAAAAAGCTAAAGTACAAAGTACTAAAAGTGTAACTATAGTTCTCATATTAGTGTTGTAGGTTTGTTATTAAGCTTTGTGCTAGATCTATATTTTTTTGTGAACCATCTATGGCATCTTTAGTATCATCAACAAGTGTACACATATCATCTTTTATGAGTTGTGAATCTTGTAGTTGTGTGTCAATGATTTCTAGTGTTGAGTTAATCTCTTGCATATTATGCGTAGCATGCTCCCCTAGTTCTGTCAGTATATTGACTGCATCACTTGCAATGTTTACACTCTCCTCTATCCCTTGAAGCATCCCTGTTTGACGCTCAGTTACATCGCTAGAGATTCCGCGTATCATACTCATCTCCATTTGAACTTGATCCGCTGCCTTATTTGTAGAGTCTGCGAGTTTACGCACTTCATCAGCAACTACGGCAAAACCACGACCATGTTCCCCTGCACGAGCTGCTTCTATGGCAGCGTTGAGTGCGAGTAAATTTGTTTGGTCTGCAATATCTTTTATAGAATTTACGAGTGCATTGATATCATTTATCTTAGCATATAAGTCAGAGAGTTGGTCTTGAAACTCATTGGTTAATTCATGATTTTTTTCTAGTGTTAAGGAGAGATTGTTAATGTGTTGTGTGCTGAGATTTGTAGAACAAAGAGTTTTATCGGCAGTTTCGCGTGAACGCTCAGTTGTAGTTTTTACATCAATCGATTTAGAGATAAAGCCTTCTATCACATCTTGCGTTTTTTCTATAGATTGAAGCCTATTCTTAGATGCCAAGTTTACATTGTGCGCATTAGTACTTATGATATTTGCAGTATTAAGTGATGTGCTTGTGTCTACTTTTTGTGCTTCGTTTGCTTTGTCTTGTAGTTCTTGAAGAAGTTCTTTCGTGATTATTGTTTCATTAGGTTTTAGTTTTATCATTCCAAACATTGTTAATATTCCTTAATTAAGTTTTATTTATCTAGTTTCCAACGTGTTTTTACGCCACATTTTGGACATTCTGGTATGAGCTCGTCTTTATGTATATGTATTTTAGCACCACAACCACGACATTTTAAGTCAGCCTCTACACTTGATTTGGAGCCGATGATAAACTCTAGTTTTAAAGATACAGCAGTGTAGGTTGTAACGGAGTAGGGGACTACATAAGTTAAGAGAAACTTCACTAAGTTTAGATGTGCCAAATCAAGAGATAGGAGAGTCTCCCCTTGGTTGATGAGGTTTAATAGACTCCCCACTATAAAAGAGACTTTAAGAGCTCGCATAACGACACTCCTTGAGATCATTATCTCGCAAAATATTTTTATAAAACTCATTATCTCACATCCTTAAATCTATCGCGAATAACTAGAAAATCATCTAAATTATCTAAAAAAAGTTCTATTAAGTGTGGATCAAAGTGTTTTGAGCTTTGTTCACGAAATAGTTCTAAAATCTTTTCAAGTTCCCAGGCTTTTTTATAAACCCTATGTGAACCTAAGGCATCAAATACATCTGCAACAGCAGTAATGCGACCATAGATGTGAATATCTTCACCGCTAAGACCATTTGGATAGCCTGTCCCATTATATTTTTCATGATGTTGGTTTGCTACGATGGCTGCAGCTTGTAGGATAGGTTTATTTGAGCTTTTAAGCATATCATAGCCTAGTGAAGCATGTGTCTTCATAATCTCAAATTCATCTGCAGTAAGTTTACGTGGTGCATTTAAAATTGCGTCAGCGATACCAACTTTTCCTATGTCATGCATAGGTGAGGCCATCTTTAAGAGATCAGATTCCTCTTGAGTTAAACCGTAAAGTTTTGCTAAAAGTTCTGAGTAAAAGGCTACGCGTTTGACATGGTTCCCTGTTTCTTTTGAGCGAGTCTCACCTATCTCACCCATAGCGTAGATAACTTCACGTTGTGTATCCTCTATGGCATCGTTGAGTTCAAATATTTCTGTTACGTCACGAAAATATGCTAAGAGAATTTTTTCTTTATCTACACCAACTAATTCTATTTGATAACTTCTTTTATTGTGTTCATGTATTATGGTAGAGGTTAGATTATTTTTTACCATCTCAAGGCAATTGTTTATTTTCAAGTCTTGCGCAGATTTAATAAATGTAAACTCTTTATCTGCAACCTTATTTTCAAAAACAATATTGCCTGTATCTGAAAAGATAAAAACAGCCGAAGGATTGTGTTTTGGTAAAAAAGTTAGATAGTAGTTTTTAACACTAAAGCGTTCATTGATTTTAAATAAGTAGTATACGAAACAAAAACGTCTGTACGCTGTATAAGAGATGATAGCACTAAGAATAAAGAAAAGATAGCAATTATAATAGATAGCTAATAGTGTAATAAGGGAGGCGAGTATAAACGGACTATAAAATCTGTGTGTTACAACTATGTTTCTTAAACATTATGGAAACTCCCTTTAGCTATACGAGAGTATATCATATAGATGCTACACAGTGACTACGCATTATTGACTTATTTTTTTGGCAAATTGTAGATACTTGGGTCCAAATTAACTTCAACAAATGATTCTAATTGCATACTGTCTGTTTTAATAAGCATGTAGCCAGGTTCTATCTCAAAAATATTTTGTAAATCTAAAATTTCCCCATCCATTTTTGAATAAGCTATGAACATATTTCTCATAACCTTGACGACATTTTGGTCATTTGTCACGACGACATACTGTGAATATACTTGACCCCCATCTTGTCCAAAAACCATCCATACTTCACCATTAATACCAGCGATATTTTCATGTTTCTTAGTTTTTCGTATTTTATAGTTTGGTTTCGTTTTTTTTGCAATATAGGCGGTTGTATCATAGATTCTTTTTTTTACTTTTAGGTTATTTGCATTTATAATTTTTAATCCAGAGGGTGTGTATCTTACAAGATAAACATTATCATCTAAAACGTAGACACTTTTTATACCATCTTCAGAGTTGTTTACCATTTTTGAGGTAGATATATTTTTATAAATATATTTTATATGGTCTGTTTCCATATTGTAAACTAAAACAAAATCACCATAAACTAAAGGGGATAAGAATAGTAAAGTAAATAAAATATATTTGCCCATTTGGTAGTACTCTCTTAATTATTTCTTAAGGGCACCTCTAAAAACCCTTATACCCTCAGAGCCAAAAAGAGAGGTAAGATTGTGCAAAACTTTTTTTGAACCATAGCCATAGCTACGGTGATGAAAAATTTTGACGCAAGATTGCCTCTCTTTTTGGCTCCCTATGGGCATTATAGCAGATACACTACTACTGCGTTAAAAACTCTTGAAGCTACTAGTAGCTCCTGCGAGTTTTCGCCTTGTATTAGCATATCTGCTATAATGCTGAGGATACAAGGGTTTTTAGAGGTGCCCTTAAAGTATAGCTAACACTTTATAATAGTTTACTTAGTAAATAGTTGTAATTTGTTGATTTACACATTCACTACACACGCAAAGAGTATAATTTTTCCTAATAAAACTAAGAGGAGTATTATTATGCAGTGCAAAGTTTATTATGAGAAGTTTACACAACTGACAACAAATGTGAAATCGCTTTCTCTTTTAATAGCGCGACTTATCATCGCTTATGGTTTTTATGAACCAGCAATGAACAAGTGGTCGGATATAGCTGCTGTAGCTGATTGGTTTGATTCTATGGGGCTGGTAAATTTTCACTCGATAGAATAATCTTTGGTGAGAAAAATTAGCTATAATTCTTTATGATAAAAAGACGAAATTTTTTAAAGGCTGGGCTTCTTAGCTCGGTTATCTTCTTAGCATCACAAGAGAAAATTTTTGCTGCTACAACAACACTGCATACCCTTGAATGTATGCAACGTGACTTACTCTATGATGCTAAGGTAATGCCGACATATGAGCAAATAAATCCAAATAAATATATTCTTATTATCTTTAATCATTCACGCATAAGTGATGAGGAAAAAGAGTACCTTAAAAATGGTGCAACTTGGCTTAATGAAGAGGCTATGGAGATGTATAAAACATCATATGTGTCACTCGATTCAGAGAAACGCCAAAGAGTTTTAATCTCCTTTTCTTCTCATAATTGGGGGTCTGATTATATCTACAAGATACTCTCTTATATGATGGAGTCGATGCTTGGGGATCCCATCTATGGGGGCAATAAAAATGGTTCCGGTTGGGACTTCGTAGGTCATATAGGTGGTCAACCTAGCCCAAAAGAGGCATATTTATAATGTATGATATTTGTATAGTTGGGAGTGGAGCAGGGGGCAGTCCTATAGCATATGAACTTGCAAATGCTGGCTATAGAGTAGTTGTTCTTGAAAAGGGTAAGTATTACCATGAAGAAGATATTGACAAAGATGAGATAGCTGTAAGCAGACGAGATAAGTTCACGCCAACTTTAAAAGATGAGTTTCATATAGTCAATGGTGAGAGAGGTTGGAACTTTTGGAATGGTTCCTTAGTTGGCGGCTCGTCAAATTTGATGAGTGGATATTTTCATCGCATGAAACCAAATGACTTTAAACTTCTTTCAACATATGGAAAAATAGATGGTGCTAACATAGTTGACTGGGCTATATCTTATGATGAACTAGAGCCATACTATGATAAGGTTGAAAAAGTTATAGGTGTGAGTGGAGAGGTGAAGCAACATAAGTTTTTAGAACCTAGAAGTTCAAAAAAATTCCCATATCCCAAACTAGCCGAAACTAAAGTTACCACTTGGTTTGACAAGGCTTGCAAAAACTTAAACATAGAGTTCTTTCCAACTCCTAGAGCAATCCTCTCAACTCCAGCATTAGATAGAAATACTTGTGCTTATTCCAACTTTTGTGGCTCATATGCTTGTGCAACAGGGGCTAAAAGTAGCGCAAGAGCTGCCTTACTTCAAAAGTGTGATGCTAAGGTTATCCCAGAAGCTTTTGTGTATAAAATGGATAGTGATGCTAAGAGAGTAACTGCTGTGCATTACTATGATGCTAAGAAAAATTCATATACCATAAAAGCTAAAATCTTTGTGCTTAGCGCACAGGCGATAGAATCTTCAAGACTATTACTAAACTCGAAAAACAAATATTTTAAAAATGGACTTGCAAACAACAGCGGTCAAGTTGGAAAGAACTTAATTTTTTCAGCTGGTGGAGTAGGTGAGGGAAGATTTGATGTGAAAGATTTAACTCCAGGCTTGTTTTTTAACCGAAGCATACAAGAGTACGAGTACGAAAAAGATGGAAAAAAATACAAGGGCGGTACTACTGACTTTTTATATGAACATGCAAACATCATAAGCCGTGCTATAAAAGAGTTTTATGATGCTAAGGGAAATATCCTTTGGGGTAAAGAGTTACAAGATAAGATGAAAAAATCCCTCACAAGTACAAAAGTTTTAACCTTTGAAGTGTTTAATGACTGGCTACCAACTGATAAATGTAATGTTGAAGCTGATGCTAAACTAAAAGATAAGTACGGTGTAAACGTAGCTTCAATAAACCTATACTCCCATCCACATGACATAAAAGTTGGAGAGCATTTAGCAAAACAAGGTGAAAAGGTTTTACGAGAGATGGGGGCTAGAGATATAAGTGTAAATATCTCAAGTTCTCCACCACCAAATCTTGTTGCTGGTGGATGCAGGTTTGGTGACGATGCTACGAGTTCTGTGCTAGATAAAAACTGTAAAGCTCATGAGTTAGACAATCTCTATGTAACTGATGCATCGTTTATGCCAACAGGCGGAAGCGTACCATATACATGGACTATATATGCCAACTCATTTAGGGTTGCAGATGTAATTTTGAAGGAACTTTCCTAAATAAGAAAATTTTACCAGCGATGGTCAATATATTTGTAAAAATGATGCTGTATAGTCAGTGTTTTTCGCTTATATTCTCGTTTACTAATGGTTTCATCTTTAAAATATACAAAGTGTCTACATTCATCTTGGACTGATTCTTCAAAAATAGGTTTTGTGAGTTTCATGAATTTTTTCAGTGACATAGTCTTTCCTACTAATTTGTCCATATTTGGAAGACCCTTTGCTAACTCTGGTACAGATTCATGTTCACCTAGTTCGATGTGAATATTATTATCTCTTAAAGCTAGTATAAATAAGAATATTGAAGAGCCTTCATCATCAATAAAACAAGGCAAGTGTGAGACCCCATTTCTTTCTATCTTTTTTTGTAAATATTTGATTTGATTTTTAAGAGTTTCTATCTCGTTTTGAGAGTATTTATTTTTACCATTTTTACCATTTTTACCATTTTCATTAGATCCAGGAAAGTTATTTGTTGTATTGGTGGTTTTTTCTAAAAAGTTATTAATATATTCTACTCTATTGTTTAAGTCTTTTTGATTATTTAATCTTTTAATGACAAAATTAAGTTCAGAAACATTCGTATTATTTGATGGCGTTGAATATAGGTTTAGATACAGATTACTGAGTTGTTTATTGGTAGGTTTAGCATTTTTGATGTTAAATCTATCAAGAGTAGCTTGAACACCCTTAGTGGGTTTTAAACTGGGCTGATGTGCTTTATCTTCAAGGTACTGTATTGCATCATTTATATTTTTATTTAATATAGGTTTGGTATTTATTTTATTGCTAAGTTTATTTTTTATTTTTTGTATCTCTTTAATACTTTGTAAGGCTTTTTTTAAGTTGTCTTTATAGATTTTATCAGTTTGCGTATGAGTGTTTTTAGTATTATTTAAATTGTTTAAATCATTCAATGCTTGTTCAATACTTTTTATATTTATATTTTTGTCTTTTACTACTAAGTTTTTATTAATTTGTTTTTCTAGTTTTTTAATTTGTTTTTTTAATTTATTCTCTTGCTCTGGCTTGCTTTTCAAGTGCTTAGTATTTTGTTTTTGTAATTTATTATCATTTGCTAGTTTATTTTTTATATCACTAATTTGTTCCAGTAAAGGCTTATCATCAATGCCAAAGTTTTTTAGGAGTGCTTTAGTATTTGGATCATAAGAATTAGTAGCATTGTTCTTCATCTTTTGTAAATCATCTAATGCTTTTTTTAAGTTAGCTCTCTGTACATTATCATTACCTATGTGTAGGTTCTTTGCTAGTTGTTGTGTTAATTGTTTGTCCAAATCTAGCTTATTTTTCAAGCTATTGATTTGTTCATTTAAAGGTTTATTATTCATAGCAAGTTTTTCTAGTATATTTTTACTATTTGAGTTATAGGGTGTAGCAGGATTATTTTTGATATTTTCTAAGTTATTTAATGCTTTTTTCATATTCGTTATATTTAAATTTTCATTGCCTGTTTTTAAATTATTTGCTAGTTGTTTCTTTAAGTTGTCTATTTCAAGTAATAAATTTTTATTTAATAAGGTTTCTTGTAATGCCTCTATTTGTTGTTGCAGAGGTTTGTTGTTTTGTTTTAGATTGTCTAATACGTATGTTGTATTAGTGTTGTAGTTTTTTCCTAATGTATTTGTGTTTAATTGGTTTAACTCTTTACCTATTGCAGTTATTTGTTCATGAATTGGAGCTTCATTTTTATCTAGTTTATTTAATATATATTTTACTTTTTGATTCGTTTTTAATTCATGTATTTTATTTATTAAAATCATTCTGTTCTTATAGTTATCTTTCATTTTTTGTTCTAAATTAATTATTTGTTGATGAAGTGGTTTGTTTTGTTGATGCAACTCTTTTAATACATTTATCGTAAGCGTATTGCCTTTTAAATTTTTAATCTGTGCATCTAATTTAATTTTTTCATTTTTAAGGTCATCATATTTTTTTGCGTACTTTCGTGCGTCAGCATTTTTAATATCTTGAGACATTTTATTTGTTAGGTAGTTTAAGCCAGTATCTTTATTTTTTAAAATAATATTTAATTTTTTACATTTTTCAAGATTAACAAGGTCATCGATTTTATTTTCTAATATAGGATAATTTTTTTTTACAATCTCTTGGAGAAGTTCGCGCTCTGATTCAACTATTTCGTTGAGTTCAGATATTTGATTATTTTTATAGGTAAGTTGATATATAGATAGTGAAATAAACATAAAAAACAGTATTAGCATAATCTCTACTATGCTAATATTGAAAAGTGATTTATTATTCATATCGTTTGTTTAGCTACTTGGCTTTTTTCTTAATTTGAGTACCAAGTTCAGTGAGTGCTTTTTTCTGTTCATCTACTACTTTACTGTACTCTTCGCTTTTTCTCTTTATTTTATCATATTCAGCAGATAATATTTTTGCTTGCTTTTTATTTGTTATTTCCATGTTAGATGTTATGTTTTGTATAGAGTTAGTAAAAGTTTGTACACTAGACTTAAAATCTCCATCAAGTAATTTTTTAAAGCCTTCCAACGCTTCTTCTGTTGTTTCAACCATAATTGTCATTCTTACATCAATCATTTGTGAAAATACTTTATTTTTCTGCATATTATCTAGGAGTAATTCATTCATCTTACGCATCTTATCAGAGATAGATTTTTCAATTTTTTCTTTATTTGATTCACTTGTTGCTATAAAATTAGATAAATAAATTCTAGCGAGAATGCCAAGAAGTGTAGTTATTAAAGATATACCGAAGTTATTCATAATATTGTCTAAATCATATGAATTTGATGCAGTACCAATGAAAGAAACGAGGATAGACATTAAGGTAAACATAAAACCTAAATAATAATTGCTATCAGCTAATTGTTCGATAGAAATTTGTCTATCTTGGTTATTGAGGAAAAGCGTTATAAAAAAATACATTAGCATGATAAAGATAGAAATAATAACTGTAAATAAATATAAACCACTATAGTTCCCATATATAATTAGGGAACCACCTAGAACAAAGGCTATTATGAATATATTTTTTATTTCAGAAAACATACTTTATTATTAGCCTTCTATTCTCTTGATAGTGACATTTTTACTTCCTGATTCGATAAAGAATTTTTTCCAAAAGTCTAAATATTTAGGAGCTAAATATTCTTCACGTCCATTTCTTCGAATAAATAATAAATCAACATCTACATTGTCAAATTTTGTATATATTTTTTGACGATAATTTGACTTCCAAAAGTTTTCTATCTTATTGCGAAAAAACGAATAATCATCAGAGTGTTGTATAAAGTCAGACATGATAGTAAATCTAGTCTTTGTACCCTTTTTAGCATTTTTAATTGATAAGTTATTTATCATTTGAATCGTTTCAAATATTGGGGATTTAGATGCAACAGTTGGATTTGCATCAAAATCTGTTAAGATTTTATTTAATGGTTTGTAAAGCTTGTCTTCCCATTTTTTCTTCACTAGTTTTTTATTTCCTGTGAAGCTATCAACATTTTCACCTTGACCAGGGTTACAAACTTCCATTAAAGGTTTGACTCCAGCTACAACACTGTCAGTGATAAAGTAAAGTTGAAGTTGCTCATCAATCGCTAAGCCATCAACCTCTTTTTCTATAGCTTGTCTTATGGTTTTATGCTGAATAAGGCTGTATCTACCAGTGACATCTAGTACTATAATATGCTTATCAAAATTTCCATCAACTCTACATAGGGTCTCTTTGTTACGCTCTATTTGTTCAGATGAAACAGAGATAAATGTGTATACGATTGCTATAAAAAGGGCTGCGATTACAGAGATTATTAAAATTCCTGCTAAGTTACCACTGTTTTTTTTCCCTCTTTTAGTTTCACTTTTTTTTCTATTGTCGGTTATTCTAGACATTTATACATTCTCACTTTCATGCTTCACTTTCAACTCTTCAATGATTTCGCGAATCTTTGTTTTGGCTTGAAGTTCTAACTCAGGTAATTTTTGAATTGCAGATTCTAACAATACAGTTTTTTCTTTATCATCAATATAGTTAAACTCTATTGTAGTAGGATTAAACTCAATCTCTTGATCAAAGTATGCAGGTTTAGGAGTAGTTCTCATGTCAGTATTCATAGACCTGTAACTTTTAATAGCAGTTATAGCTAGATTTTTTACAGAACTGATATGCTCATGATATTTATTTTCTAGTTTTTGTTTTGCTATATGAATCCCTTGTATCTCATCATATATCGCATTGGCTTCTGTTTTGACAAGTTCTATTCTGTTGCTTATCTCTTTAGTCATATCACTTTCATCATCAAGTAGCATAAAGTTGAGTGCATCATATTCTTCTTTAATCTTGTTAAACTTTTGAGTTATTTCACCATAGCCCGGGTAGGGGTCTTTTAGCTTATATAAATCAATGATCAATAAAATAAAAAATAAAAATCCCATAAATACTAATATATATGATTCAAAATCCATCAAAACAAAAGGATTAGCTTTAAAGTTTATTACAGAATAATGGTAAGCAGTTTCAACATTTATACCTAGGGCATCTCTATAGTGACCTACAAGGAAGTGAAAACTTACCGTAGCTGCTAAGAGTACACCAGTCAAGGTTGTGTAGCCTAGTCTTTCTATACCACTTATGGTTACAAGATTTCTTCTTCTAATGAGTAGTACAACTAAGTTTGCTACCAATACATTAATCATAACAATGACAAAAGCTTGTATAATTCCACCTAGTAAACCTAAATCACTCCCCTTAGCAAAAAAACTAGAGTTAAGCATAGACTCTGCAAACACAATTACAAGTACAATAGCCCAGTTAAGTAATGGCTTTGCAGATGATTGCTCTTGTCTTATAAGCTTGTGTTCATCTTTAAAGCTATATAAATCTTTCTTAGCTAAATTATATTCTTCTTGTATTATGTCAGCTTCACCTGAATTTTTACGGATGTTGTATTGGTACTCGCTTCTAAAAGTTTCATGAATCATTCTTAAACTTTCAATGTCAGCAATCGCCTTAGTCACTTTTGACATTAACTGCTTAAATACAGAAAATTTGTCATATATAACGTCATTAGCCTTTTGTACCTCTCTCTCACAATAAGAGATGATGCTTCGCTCTGTATCATCCAAGTTCATTGAGTTAGTATCTGGTTCCTCTGCCATTGCTGCTTGTTTTGCAGCAGAAGATATACGCAGTATTTGATCCACTTCATTATTGGTCATGAGTTTGAAGTCTGCCATTAAATTACTGTCCATTTGTGCCCCTATGTTGTATTTTAGTGATTATTATATCACTTTATGTTTCAATTAAGATGAAAGATAGTTATATTTTTCTTTTTTTTACAATTTTCAATATAATAATTTATTATTTATTTTAATGAAGCATTTTTATATCCACTAAATTTCATTATAATACGTTAAATTTATAAGCCAAGGAAATACGAGATGCGAAAATTATTACTCCCGATACTGCTCATTACAAACATCTATGCTTACATATTTGGAAACCATTCCTGCGAAGGTGTCGGAACAATAAAATATAAAAACGCTCTTTACACGGGGGAGTGTAAAAAAAATAAAAAAGAGGGTCGTGGGCGTATCATATACAACAATGGAAATAAGTACGAAGGATCTTTTAAAAATGATAAAAGAGATGGGCATGGGACATACCACTACTCAAATGGGATGCTATACAATGGTGAGTGGAAAGACAATAAATACGATGGTTACGGCTCATTAAAATATAACGCTAAAGAGAGCTATGAGGGTGAGTGGAGTGCGGGAAAAAAAGATGGAAAGGGTATATATAGATATAAAGATGGCTCAGTATATGATGGTGCATGGAAAAATAATACTAAAGATGGATATGGAGTCTTTAAATACGCAAATGGTGTAGTCTATAAGGGTGATTTTGTAAATAATATAAAAGAGGGCAAAGGGCGTATTCGCTACAAGTCAGGCGATACCTATGAAGGTGGATTTAAAAAAGGAAAGTTTGATGGTTATGGTGTTTTTCATTTAGCTAAAGGCGGTGTTTATAAAGGAGAGTGGCTTGCTGGAAAACGATATGGCAAGGGAAAATTTACCTACGCTTCAGGGGCAACCTATGATGGAGAATGGGTCAATGATAATAAAGAGGGCAATGGTACCTATCTATCTGCTCATGGAGATATTTACAAAGGCTCATGGAAAAATAATAAAAAAAATGGATATGGTGTACTGAGGTATAAGTCAGGTGACCGATATGAAGGTAATTGGCAAAATGATAAAAAAGAGGGTAAAGGTCTCCTTGGATATGCAAGTGGTAAAGTGTATGATGGTGAGTGGCATGATGATAAAAAAGAGGGTAAAGGTTTAGAGCGTACCCAGTATGGAACTTGTAGTGGGACATGGAAAAATGGTAAACTAATTAGTAGTATAGAGAGATATTCTCAAGGTGAGGCTTATAAACATTTTAATGAGATTCGAGTGCGTGCAGGAATGAGTGAACTAAAATATAACAAGATACTGCAAGAATCAGCACAAAATCATTCTCATTATATTGATTTGCATCATGAGAGCATGAAAGGGCTTAGCTATCACTATGAAAAAGAGGGGAGGGAAGGATTTACTGGAAGAAAAGCTAAAGATAGAGCTGTTAAAGCAGGATATTTTTCAACAAATATAGGGGAGGGAATCTCGAACTATTGTAGTGCAGAGCAGTCTATCAACTCTTTAATGACAGCAATCTACCATCGTTTCGAAATTTTACATTTCTCTAGAGATGAAGTGGGCATAGGTTTTACAAAAACTTCTCAAAATTTAAAACATAACTTCGTGCACAATATGGGAAATTCGCATCTCAATACCTTGTGCCAACATGATGATAGATGGATAGGTAATTATTTTGAAAAAGTATGTGCAGATGAGACACTGAAGATAAAAGAGGATCCCTACAATGAAGCAAAAGATACGATAAGAAAGAAAAACCCTAAGTATGTTATCTGGCCAGCTGATGGTTCAGTTGATAATTTATACTATTACGCAGATGAAGTGCCAAATCCTATGCCAGACTTTATAAAAACAGGAAATCCTATATCGATACAATTTAACCCATACTATTTTCCAAAAAACATAGTAGTGTATTCATTTAAATTCTATGATGCTGAGGGTGAGGTAACAGATACAAGGCTTTTAACAAAACAAACGGACCCAAACAAAAAATTTACACAGTATCAATACGCACTGTTTGCACTCAAGCCATTACAAAGAGATACTGAGTATAAAGTAGTGATAAAGTATAAATATGAGGGAAGCTCAAAGCAACTACGCACTTCATTTAGAACAATGAAGTAAATTCACTAAAAGATATAAAATGAATCTAATAGATATAAAAAATATTGATGATGCACAGCTGCAAATTTACCATAATATGCGAGATAATGCTTTTAATAGTTCGAACTCGTTTGTAGCGGATTCACCAAAAGTAGTCAATACTCTTTTAGAAACAGACTTACAAATCAAATCATTACTCGCTACAAAAGAGTATTATGATGAGTTTGCTAGCATCATAAAAACTAAAAAAATTAACTACTTGTATCTAGCAAGTAAAGAGCAAATGCAAAGCATAGTTGGACATAAAATCCATCATAACTGCATGATGCATGGCATACGCCCTCAAGAGTTTTCTCTTGAGGGCTTAGATGATAATATCTTGATGCTTGACGCAATAACTTCAAGTGAAAACATAGGCTCGTGTGCGAGAAGTGCAGCCGCTCTTGGGGTAAACTCCTACCTTTTGCCATCTAATGCACCACACCCCTACGGTAGACGAGCTCTGAGAGTCTCTATGGGTCATGTTAGCAAGTTGAAAATTAGCATTTATGATGATATTAAAAAAACTATACAAGATTTAAAAGAGAGAGGCTATAGAGTTTACGCTGCTGAAGTGACTCCAAATGCTACGCAACTCTCAGACTTAAAACCAAGTGCAAAATGGGTTTTGCTTATGGGTCACGAGGGTCTAGGTTTGTCTGAGGATATACTAGATTTATGTGATGAGGTAGTTAGCATTGAGATGGCAGATGGAGTTCGCAGTCTTAATGTAGCGGTCGCATCATCTCTTTTAATGTATAAATTTAAACTATCTTAGCTATAATCATAGGATAAAGGAAAATAATGTTTTCAAAGATATTAGGTTCATTAAAAGGTTCCCAAGCATCACAAGATACAAAACTAGATGAGAAGATATCGAGAATGGATATGCACGAGATGCGTGTCTATGTAAATGGTGGACTCGATGACTTCCCTGTAGATGAATATGGTTTACATGAGATAGTTAAAAAGTTAATGACAAAACTTGAGACAAGTGAAAAGTACTACATAGATATAGAAGATATGGACTCAAAAAAGAAACGAGCATTTGACCTCATAACGCTTATTTTAGAACATAAAAAAGTGAGTATTGCTGTGATAGAAAGTATACAAGAATTTTTAAATCTATATGAGGCTTTAATAATAAAGTATGATACTGATAACAAACAAATATATGAAAGTAGAATTAAAAAAATGATAAGTCAAGCCATAGAAAAAATAAGTATGAAAGCACGCATAATCAATGTTATGGAGTTAGGTACATGAGTTTTTCCTCGTTAGATCTTTCAAAAGAGATGCTTGAAAATTTAGACTTCATCGGTTATGAAAGTATGACCCCTATCCAAGCTGAGGCTTTACCTCTTATACTTCAAAACAAAGACCTTATTGCTCAGGCAAAAACTGGCTCAGGAAAAACGGCAGCTTTTGGCATAGGACTTTTGAGTAAGCTTGATGTTAAAAAGTTTCGTGTGCAGTCGCTTGTACTTTGTCCCACTCGTGAGTTAGCTGACCAAGTTGCAAAAGAGTTAAGAACCATAGCTAAGTTTGCCCACAACATAAAAGTACTTACCCTTACTGGTGGTGTAGCTTTTGGTCCACAGTTAGGCTCACTTAAACATGGTGCACACATCATAGTTGGAACTCCTGGACGTGTACTCAAACATCTCAAAAAAGATATACTCAATCTTGAAAATTTAGAAACTTTAGTACTTGATGAAGCAGATAGAATGTTAGATATGGGCTTTATAGAAGAGATACAAGAGGTACTTTCTTTTGCCCCTACAAAAAGACAAACTTTACTTTTTTCAGCAACTTATCCAGATGAAATCATGAAGTTAAGCAAGTCAATTCAGCAAGATGCTGTGAGTGTAAAAACAAAAGATATAGAAGTGCTTAATAAAATTACAGAACGTTTTTATGAGGTTGAAGATGCTACAAAAGTTCAAGCACTCATAAATGTGCTGAGTAACTTTGAACCTACAAATGTCATAGTTTTTTGTAACACAAAGCTAGAGTGTGATGAGTTAAGTAAAAAACTTCAAGACAAAAAGATAGATGCACTTGCTCTTCATGGAGATATGGAACAATATGATAGAAATGATGTGCTTGTTCAGTTTTCTAACAACTCTGCTTCAGTCCTCGTAGCAACAGATGTGGCTGCTCGTGGACTTGACATTAAAGAGTTGAGTATGGTTATAAACTACGATTTACCACACTCTACTGAGACTTACACACATCGTATAGGTCGTACTGGTAGAGCAGGGGCTGAGGGTTTAGCCTTTACCTTTTACAACGAAAGAAATTATGAATATGCAAAAGAGTATGAAAATGATACAAGAATTTTTGAAGATATCTCAAAACTCAAAACGATAGAGGGCTACAAGATGATTCCTGAGTTTGTAACTCTTGTCATAGAGGGCGGTAAAAAAGACAAGCTTCGTGCTGGAGATATTTTGGGCGCATTAACTGGAGAAGCTGGGCTTAAAGGAACAGCTATTGGTAAGATAGACATCTATGACAAACAAGCTTATGTAGCGATACAAAATGCCGAAATAGACAAAGCAGAAACTAGACTTAAAAAGGGTAAGATTAAAAACAAAAAGTTTAGTGTGTGGGTACTTTAGCTATAATTATTTAAAGGTTTTTGTGATGAAAAATGTACATTTAGCAAGACAACCTATACTTGATGATGAATCTACTTTGTTTGCATATGAAATTTTATACCGAGATAGATTTTCTAAAAGCAATAAAGGGGATGATAGGTTTGCCTCCTCTGTAGTTATAAATAATATTTTAAGTAAATTTGGAACGAGGACTCTTCTTGGAAATCGTAAGGCTTTTATAAAAATAGATAAGAAGTTTTTATTGAGCGACATAATATTTACTATACCAAAAGAATTTTTCATATTTAGCATTTTTCAAAGTACTGAATTTGATGCAAGGGTAGTTGAAAGAGTCCAACAGCTTTCTTCAGAGGGTTATGAAATAGCTATAAATGATGTCATATTAACAGATGAAAAACTTATTAAGTACACAGCTATTCTAAATGAACTCACATACATTAAAATAAATTTTTTAAAGGATGTTGCTGAAGATTTTTATGACTTGGTGCGTCATATTAAAAATCACAATATAAAAATAATAGCTACACACATAGAAACAAATGAGCAGTACAAAGAAGCTAAGAAATATAACTGTGATTATTTTCAAGGCTATTTTTTTGCTAAGCCAATCATACTAGAAGAGACAAAAGATGAGCCTCGTCATTTAGAGATATTTAAACTCTACAATTTACTGATAGAAGATACAAACATAGATGAAATAACAGCCGAGTTTGAGAAAAATCCTGAAATTACTCTTCAGCTTTTACAGTTTATTAACTCAGGTTCATTTCACTTTCGTAAAAAAATATCATCTATACATCACATCTTAACCTTAGTTGGTAGAATTCCCTTGTCTCAGTGGTTAATGCTTATGATTTATTCTAAATCAGTTTCACGTAACTCTCCACATTCCCTTTTGATGTTGATGGTGAGAAATAGAACAAACCTTATGCAAAATATATTAAAAGATGTACAAAAAGATGTGCAGAGCAATATGTTGGGTGAGGCTTATTTTGTAGGTTTGCTTTCTCTCGTAGATGTAGTCCTAAAAACAAATCTAAAAACTATACTAGAACAGATAAACATCTCAAGAGAAGTCAAAGACGCACTTTTGAGAAAAAAAGGAATACTAGGAGAGATATTTATTCTAGTGAAAGCTATAGAAGAGTTTGATACTAAGTATATAGAACTATTTGAAGAAAAATATCATTTAGATAGTAATGTCTTAAAACAAATAACTTTAGATAGCATAGAAGATGTAGAAGAGTTTGAAAACCCTAAAGTTAATGAACTAAACTAGGATTATTCCCAGTCTAGTAACCGTTGTTGCCCCTCAAGTGAGCGTATGTGAGTTACATCTTGACTCACTTCTATGACACCCTTGTAAGTACCCTCATCATCACGAATAGCAAAGTAACGGATATGAATGAACTTACCCTTAAAGCTTATCCAAAACTCTGCCTCATCACGACGTCCCGCTTTAAACTCTTTGAGTATCAAAAGCACTTGGTCTACTGATTTTGGAGGGTGGCAAAACTTAACTTCCCTGCCGATAATTCCTGCACTTCTTGGAAATACTCTATCATCCCCACGGTTATAAAATATAACGATATCATTTTCATCAACATAAGTGATGTCAACAGGCATAAACTTTAAAAGCCAGTTAATCTGTTCTGGCAACATATGTCCTACATCTAAATCTATTCTATTTTCAAGTGAAAATGGCAGTTTTCTTTTTTTAGTATCTTGCGATGGATGAATGTATTCGTCCTCAGTATGTGCAGGCCAAGCTGCTGGAGGATTCTCAAACATCCAACCTATCTCTTCATCACCATCACGCATCTCCATCCAGTCAGACTCTTGAAGCATCTCTAAGGCACGAGGAAGTAAACGACCCTCTTCAACTTGTATGATGTGTTCAAGGTTTCTAAAAAGGTTTTGAAGCGATATACTTAATGATGCTAACTCTTTAGTTTGTATAAGTTGGCGATTCATCTTAAAAATAGCACGAATATCATCATGAAATGCCCACATATTTTGGCTTGGAGATGTCCAGCCGTATTGCTCTAAGTAGGGAAAAAGTTGGTTCTCTTTTCTAGCAAAGTGTTTTTCAGTTAAAGAAAGCTTATTAAAAAGTTCTTCAAATGCTTCAAACTCAGCACCTATGTCTAAATCATTAATTTGTGTAATGAGTGAACGAATAAGTTCATTTTCTTCTAAATAAACACGAGCGGGATGACCCTCTGGCAAGTTGGAATATTGGTTCATATGTAAATCCTATTGAAATAATTTTGGATTATACACTTATATAAAGATTTAACTTTTGATATAGGATAACTTTAGGTACAATTTAGCTATGTTTAAAATCTTATTTTTAGTCTTTTTTTTCACTTTATGGAGTCTTGATGCTAAAGAACCCAAAATAGAACTTGGAATGGGTGCCTTTGTTCTCTCATATCCTAGTTATATAGGTTCAAAAACTACGCATACTCTTTTAGGACCATACCCTCATATTCGGTATCATGGTGATATCCTTGTAGCGGATAGGGATGGTCTTAATGGTAAGTTTTTAAGTCTAGATCGCTTGAAACTAGATTTTAGTTTTGGAGGAAGTCTTCCATCAACCAGTGAAGGGAGTACTACGAGAGATGGTATGCCTGACTTAGAACTAAGTGGTGAAGCTGGACTGAAGTTAGTATATGAGGTTTATACAATACAAAACCATAAGATTGAAGTAGATTTTCATACAAGAGCTGTGATATCCACAGACTTGTCCTCTGTTAGTTACAGGGGTTTAGTTGCAAACACTAGTTTAAAGTATACCTATAACTATGAAAAGTTTGAGCTTATTCTTCGTACGGGATTAATGTCCGCAGATAAAATATACAACAACTACTTTTATGGTGTTAAACAGGAGTATGTTACTGCAAGTAGAAATTATTATGAGGCAAGTAGTGGTTATAACGGTGTAAGAAATTCTATAGGACTAAGTTATCAAAAAAATGCTTGGTGGTTTGGAGCTTACATCTCTCATTTTAATATAGAGGGAGCAGTGTTTGTTGAGTCACCTTTAGTAGAGACTCATGATGCTGTATATATGGGCACCTCTTTTGCCTACATTTTTTATACACAGAACTAATCCTTAACGATTACTTTATGTTGAAACTCTATAATATAGAGATAAACATTCCTTTGAGTGCTCCTTTGATTTGATGAACATCACGAATCATGAAAATGTTTTAGGCTATACTTACGATGACAATTACAATCAAACAGGAGTAGTAGCAGACTTGCCACTACTACCTTGGTTTGATGTAACATATAGGTTTTAATGGGAATGGATGAGTAAGGTTTATCTTCGTTTTAGTATATACTTAGCTTTAGTAGTGGGGATAGTTATCGTACCATTTCGATTAGAGACAAAAGAGATAAAGCCTCTATATCATCAAAAACAAGTTATTAGCGTGAGTTTAGTACAAGCTCCAAAAAAGAAAAAAAGAAAAAAAATAGTGAAGAAAACTCCTAAAAAGGTGAAGAAAAAACACAAACCAAAGCCTATTGAGAAGCCAAAACCAGTAGTAAAAAAGATTATAAAACCAGAGCCAATAGTAGAACCTATTAAAAAAGCAGAACCCGTTATTGTAAAACAAGAGATAGAAGAACCTAAAAAAGAAGTTATTGCAAAGGAAGATACGGCACAAAAAGAAGAGTTAGCACGGGCTATTCAAGCACAAAAAACCTATTATGACACTATTTACGACTCGATAGCTGAGCATAAACGCTACCCTAAAAAGGCAAGACGCTACAAGCAAGAAGGAAGCATCAAGGTGAGTTTTAAAGTTCTTAGTGATGGTACAATTATTGACTTGAAACTTTTGCTACTCTCAAAATATAAAAGTCTGAATAGGGCTGTAGAGAAACTGTTTAAACATTTAGAAAAGTTCCCGAGGCCACCGAGTAACTTAAGCTTTCCATTAGAGCTTAGCATCACAATAAACTATAAACTAAAGAGGTAAAAATGAGTATATTGGAATTATGGATAGAAAATGACTGGGTAATCAAGACCTTAATTATTGCAATTTTTGTTGTGTTTGTTATCTCACTAGAGAAAATTTATCAGTTTGTGAAAACATCAAGAGCTTTACAAGAACTTCATGCCATAACAAGTATAGGGCAACATGAAAGTCTTAGTCAAAATTATATAAGTGAAACTCTCCAGGATATAGATAGTTTTAAAAATTCAGATGTTGCTTTGTATAATGCAAATGTTGGCATAAAGTTAGATATGTTTGAGAGTTATCAGATGAAGTATATAAGTGTTATCTCTACTATAGCGGTTTTAGCTCCAATGCTTGGTCTCATCGGTACATTCATTGGTGTTTGGCATGTTTTCGAAGGTGTGGGAAGCGTAGGGCTTAATGACCCAGCTATCATAGCCAGAGGGATAAAAGAGGTGCTTATAGATACTATGGCTGGACTTATAGTTGCAGTTGTAGCGATGGTGTTTTTTAAAATATTTGAACATTTAGGTCAGAAAAATATTTTAAACTTTGAAGATAAACTTTATAAGTTACTAAAGAAGTAAGATGCGACGTAAAAGAAGAAAACACTCACTGCATCTTGATATAGCCCCTATAAACCTTATAGATTTGCTTTTGGTTTTGTTAGTCTTTTTTGTAACGACTACCTCGTTTTTACAACTAAAAGTGATGGATATCTCACTTCCAAAAGCGAGTAGTCAAAAGACAGCTTATAAGAAAAGCCATACCTATGTTGTCAACATTGATAAAGAGGGTAAAATATTTTTTAATAAAGATTTAGTTAATCAAAAAGAGTTGAAAATGAGATTTATAGAGCTTTTAGAAGATAAAAAGTACTTGTTACAAATAGGGGCAGATAAAGATTCAAAACATAGTAGTTTCATAGACGTTCTTGATGTGGCAAAAGATGTTGGTGTAGAAAATATTGGCATTTTAACAAAGCTTAAAAAATAAAATCTACTTACAATCTGGGCATAATCCTGAAACTATAACGGATGTTTTAGCGACTTCATAGGTGCTTTCATCTACGAGGTTTTTACAAAGATTTGACATATCAAATTCTACATCCTTATGTTCACCACAAGAGGTGCAAACAAAATGTGCATGAGGGGTCTTTGTAATCTCATAGTGTGTTTTATAGTTTGGAGCTTTTACTTCCGTTATGAGTGAAGAGTCTAGCATGGAATTAATATTTTTATATAAAGTAGCAAGAGATATAGAGCTAAATTGTTTTTTTATCTCTTCAAATAAATTTTCAATAGTGATGTGACCAGCAGAATGCATCATATTTAATATGCCTATTCTTTGTGGAGTTATTTTTAGTTGATGTTGTTTTAAAAGTGTTTCATAATTCATAATGCAATTATACTAAATTTGATAATGAAAGTCAAATAAGAATAATTATCTTTTAAGAATATTATACTACAATACGATATTCATATGAAAAAGGAAAAAAAATGAAACACATCGTACTTGCAACATTAACAACTGCTTCACTAATGGCTTCATCATTAGTAGACACTGCCACAAACGCTGGGCTTATGCCTATACCAGAATCTAAAACAGAGCTATTAAAGCTTATAGATAACCCTAAGAATCCTATTACAGAGGAAAAAGTAGAACTTGGTAAGAAGCTTTTCTTTGATCCAAGACTTTCTAAAAGTGGATTTATCTCTTGTAACTCATGTCATAACCTTTCTGAGGGTGGTGATGATGGTATAAGTGCTGCTGTTGGTCATAAATGGACTACAAACCCACATAACCTAAACTCTCCAACTGTATATAATGCAGTTTTTGCATCAAGCCAATTTTGGGATGGTCGTGACCCAGACTTAGAAAAACAAGCACAAGGTCCTATCCAAGCAGCACCAGAGATGGCAGCTACTAAAGAACATGTTGTAAAAACTGTAAACTCAATGCCAGAGTATGTAAGAGCATTTAAAAAAGCATATGGTAAAAATGTAAAAGTTGACTTTGAGAAGATTACAGATACGATAGCTAGTTTTGAGCGTACACTTGTAACACCTTCAAGATTTGATGACTTTATGAACGGTTGCCCAAGTGCAATGAGCAAGGCTGAGAAAAAAGGGATGCAAACTTTCATAGACAAAGGTTGCGCAACATGTCACAATGGCGTAGCTCTTGGTGGATCTATGCAAATGTTTGAACTAACTGGAAAATACAAATATGCAAAAGGTGACTTCAAAGGTGATGCTAACGGACTTGTAAAAGTGCCAACATTAAGAAACTTATCTAGCACAGCACCTTATTTTCATAATGGTGGTACTTACTCACTTAAAGAGGCTATCATAGAGATGGGACGTATCCAACTTGGTGTAAAAATCACTAAGAGTGAAGCGGCATCTATAGAGACTTTCTTAAAAACATTAGATGGTAGAAAGCCTCATATGTTAGTCCCTATGCTTCCAGCATCAACAAGCACTACTCCAAAACCAAATCTAAACTAAACTTTAGTCCATCCAGCGAGTGGGGTCATACCCATCGCTTGGTCTCACTATCTCTTTTTTCTCTAAGACCCTTAGCATCATACCCTTAGCATCATCATAGACAAAGTCAAATTTTTCATAAAATCTTTTCGCATCATCATTGTAGGCATATACTTCTATCTCTTCATACACTACAGCCGCTTCAAGCAAGAATTGAGTCATCATTTGAGAACCTATACCAAGATAACGAAACTTTTCAACTACCGCAACACTTAGAGTAGCTTTCCCCTCTATCTCTCTACTCCAAATCGCCCCAGCTATTTCACCAAGATACAGGGCATAAAGACCTAAGTCCGTAGATTTGAGTCCATAAAACTCCGTAAAGAGTTTTTTGTTCGCATCATTATCATCATGAGCCAAAGGAACCATATCGGCAACAATCTTAGCTTCAGAGGAACGCAGGAAGTAGAGTTCAGTTTTCAAGTCTCATCCTTATCTAACATTTGAATCAATATATCAAAATCACTCTTATATGATTTATCTTGAATCACTTTGTATTTTTCAAACTCGCTTAAGGCAAACTCTTTTGCAATTATGGCTGTAACCTTTCCAGCATTTTGTAAAATATCTCTTTCGTTAAATTGTAAAAAAGCATTTAATTTAGAACTCCAATCTTTCATAGTCATTGGAATATTTCGCTCCGCTTGGTCTTCTGCATAATCAAGATACATTGATACAATTCTATTGAGTGATTTTATCTCGTCTTGTGAGAGATAATTTTTAGCAACTGTGACATCAGATTTTAATATTTTTCCATTGGGTGCTTTTTTCCAGTTTGTTAATCCCATAAACTCTTTTTTATGCTCAGCTCTTTCAACTAGTAGTTCCGATGCAGTATGACCATGAATTGCCCAGTGAAGTTTATTTTGTACAGTGGCAAAAAACTCTTGTGTAGTTGGAGCTTTAAAATCATAATCAAGAGCAGTTGCATAAATGTCTGTTATTTGTTGATAAAAATTTCTTTCACTTTCTCTAATATCTCTTATTTCTAATATTAAGTCTTTATAATATTGAGGATTTAAATAACTTCCATTTTTTAATCTTTCATTATCAAGTACATATCCACGAGTAGTAAAAGTTTTTAGAACTTGTGTTGCCCATCTTCTAAACTCTGTACCCTTTTTTGAATTAATTCTATATCCTAATGAAATAATTACTTCTAAATTATAGTGTTTGGTATTGTAGTTTTTTCCGTCACTTGCAGTTATTCGGAATTTCCTAATAACTGAATCTTCTTCTAATTCATCTGTTTTAAATATATTTTTTAGATGTTCATTTATAGTGGCTACTGATACATCAAAAAGTTTAGCTATGAGTTTTTGAGTTAGCCATACTGTTTCATCTTCTACTTTTACTTCTATGGTGTCATGGGTTTTAGCAGTTGTAAAGATTAAAAATTCTGCTGTTGAATTTCTGATTGTTAGGTTTTTAGCTTTCATTATTGTCTTCTATTATCTTTATCTCATCACTACTCAAGTCATAAAGATCATAAACCAAACTATCAATCTCATCAACACTTTTCTTTACTAAACTTTCTAACTTTTCAATCTCTTCTTGTATCTCTATTCTTTGAACAGCATTTAAACTATCAAAGTGTTTGTTGTATTTTGCTATTTTTTCTTTTGAGTCTATAATAATATTTACTAAATTTATAAATGGTTCTTGTTCTTCTT
>Ga0256840_1001192_pt1 | contig 24940 bp, 26 predicted proteins | sample 355202metaG_FD_185969 | JGI IMG/M metagenome (GOLD analysis project Ga0256840, IMG submission 185969) | Hydrothermal vent microbial communities from Mid Atlantic Ridge, Atlantic Ocean - 355-202 | ecosystem: Environmental > Aquatic > Marine > Hydrothermal vents | place: Atlantic Ocean: Mid...
GCCCTTCATTTCCGATAAAAAGAGTATCAAATCCCTCTTGAGAAATAATTTTGTTTTTTATAAGGAGTCTTTTTATAGCTCGGAGTTTTTGAGCTTTTCGTTTTGTAGTTCGTCTAGCACTTCTAGCCTCACGCCTTGGAAGTGCTAAGGATTTACCATCCTTTGGATGCTCAGCAATGGTAAAAATTCTAACACCACTATCGATAATTTTATTTTTTGCTATATCCTTGCCAACATCAACCAAAGCCCAACCAATAGAAGTTATCCCCAAATCAAGTCCTAAAACTATTTTGCCCATTTTATCTCCTTTTAATGGAAACAATTATATCATAACAGACATAGTTTATCCGAGTGAGAAACGAGTGGGCTATAATAAAGAGGTTGCGGTTCCCTCTGCAAGGCTGTCTTAGACTTAACTGAACACTGTTCATCCTATCAAAATGTCGCACTTTTATTTTAAATCTATTCTTTTACACTTTCACCCTATCTTCCAATGCTCTCGTTAATGACAAGATGTCAATATTTTCTAAACTAACGCCAGTTGGTACACCCTGAGCTATTTTTGAAAAATTTACATCATATGGTGCTAGTTTATCTTCTATATAGAGAATAACCGCATCATTTGCTATAGATGGGGTCATAGCAAACACAACCTCTTTTATCCCATTTTTCACCATATTTTCTAAGTGGGAAATACTTAACTCTTCTAAAGATTCCAAAACAAAATATCTACCATCAAAAAGCCCATTTTCCTCTAAAAGTAGTATATCTTTTGGGTTTTCTAAGATACAAAGCACTTCAGAGTCTCTACTCTCATCCGAGCAAATAAAACAAAGTTCATCTTCACTCATACCTCCGCAAATACTACATTTTTTTAAACACCCAAGTGCTTCTTCTATAGCATGAGATATTTTCATCCCCACAAAAGTATCTTTCATAACCATATGGTACGCAAGTCTTGTCGCTGATTTTTTACCTATGGTTGGGAGTTCTTGCAGTGCATCTACAAGACGGTTAAATTTATTTAATGAGCCTCTCATTAGCTATCTTCTTCAGTTTCTTTTGGAAGTAAAATCCAAAGTTTTAAAGGGGCTTTTAATTCACCTGCCACTTCCATAGCATCCTTGCCAAAACCTAAAAATAGATCAGCACGAACAGCACCTTTTATAGCCCCGCCAGTGTCTTGAGCAAGAACAAGAGCGTTGAAATTTTTCTCTTGGATGTTAGCGTCAAGATACAACATACTTCCTAGTGGAATATATCTTCTATCTACTGCTATAGAGCGTTTAGGGGTAAGCACAACACCCAAGGAACCTGATGCTGCTTGTTCACTTTGTCTAAAATACACTAAAGAATCATTATAGTTGAGTACTTCATCTACCCTCTCTGGATTTTTTTCAAGCCAAGCTCTTATAGTTTGTAGAGAGACCTCTTCGATATTTAAGGCACCTATCTCTACTAAGTATCGCCCTATTGCTCTGTATTTATGTCCGTTTTGATTTGCAAAACCTAAAAATATCGTTTCTCCATTCTCTAAAGTCACTCTTCCTGAGCCTTGAATCTCTAAGAAGAAAAGATCGATTTTAGAGTCTGTGTAGCAGATAACATCCTCTCGTTTTTCTATACCGTCACTCTCTTGCCTTGTGTAGTAAGGGATAAGTTTGCTTCCATCAAGTCTGCCTCTAAGCCTATAATTTTTTAAATCAGGATAAATGGAACTTAAATCTACAGTTATTAAGTCACTTGGTGTTGTGTAAATGGGATATTTATATACATCATCTTTCACTAAGGAACCTTTGAGTTGCGGTTCATAATAACCCGTTAACAAGCCATCTGCTTCCCCATTTTCTGTATTTATCTCATATGGTTCAAACTCTGACTCTAAAAAACTTTTAGCATCCTCAACCTTTAAGGCTCTTTGACATAAGTTTTTATATATTTTTTGTGTTTTACTAGTTTTACAACTATTTATAAATGAATCCAATGCAAGTGTATAATTTTCATCTTTCCAATTTGGAAGTTTTGTGAAACTACTTTTTAAAAGATAAGTTTGTGGTAATTTTTCGGACAATATTTTTGGCTCTTTTGAGCAACCTATAAAGAGTATAGAAAGTATTAAAATGTACATTATTGATTTCATAAAGCAATTATACTAATATTAAACTACAAAAATGGTATAATCGCGAAAAAATTTATTGTTTGGAAAGAAATGGAAAATTTAAGTTACTACGAAATATTAGAAGTCTCACAAAATGCGGATAAAACAACTATCAAAAAAGCTTATAGAGCTATGGCTAAGAAGTACCATCCAGATAAAAATTCTGGTGATGCAGATGCAGAACAAAAGTTTAAACTATGCAATGAAGCATACCAGTGTCTAAGTGATGAAAAACAAAGAAGTATCTATGACCGTTATGGAAAAGAGGGACTTCAAGGGATGGGTGGCGGTTCTCGTCGATCTTCTGGTGGTTTTGATGACCTAGGTTCTATGTTTGAAGAGATGTTTAACGGTTTTGGTGGTGGTTCAACTCGCCGACAAAATCCTGCTGATATGGAAAAATATCCACTAGATATGAATGTAGATATGCACATCAGTTTTCATGAAGCAATTTTTGGATGTGAGAAAGAGGTGGAGTTCTCTTATAAAAGTTCTTGTAAAGATTGTAAGGGAACTGGAGCAAAAAACGGAAAACTATCAACTTGTAAACAGTGTAAAGGTCAAGGTCAAGTATATATGAAACAAGGGTTCATGACTTTTTCACAAACTTGTCCTGTTTGTAACGGTGTAGGTAGTGCTCCATCTGAGCCTTGTAAAAGTTGTCATGGTGATGGTTATACTAAGAAAAAAGAAACTGTTACTATCAAAGTGCCTAAAGGTATTGACTCAGATAACCGTTTAAGAGTATCTGGCAAAGGAAACATTGGTAAACGAGGGGATAGAGGCGATTTGTATGTTACATTTGCAGTGCAACCTGACAAACACTTCCAAAGAGATGGCAATGATGTTTATATAGCTATCCCTGTATTTTTCACTCAAGCGGTTGCTGGTGAGACTCTTAGTATCCCATCACTTACGGGTGAATTAGAGTTAAAACTAGATGTTGGTACAAAAGATAAACAACACTTTACATTTAGAGGTGAAGGTATTGAAGATGTTCACGGACATGGCAAAGGAGATTTAATCGCACAGGTGAATATCACCTATCCTAAAAAACTCAATGATGAACAGCTTGAACTTTTAACTAAACTACAAGAGTCTTTTGGAATTGAGTCTAAGCCTCACGAAAGTGTTTTAGACTCAGCAATAGACAAGATGAAAAGCTGGTTTAAATAACAGATGTTAAAGCTATCTTTTGTATTTTTACTTTTAACCATACCATTTTTAGATTCTACAATCTACTATGGTGTGCCTCAATGGGTGTATGCTTCCCTAGGGTTTACTACTCTTTACGCTGCAACACTTGTCTATATCATTGAAAAAAAGTGGAATAAACTAAAAGATAAACATGAATAGCCCTGCTCTTTTATCTGAAGCTGGGACTTGGTTTCTTGTTGCTTATCTAGCCTCTTTAATCCTCATAGGTTTTGCTGGAAAGTTTGCATCTAAAGAGGAGTCTATGAAAGACTTTTACCTTGGTGGCAGCGGCTTTGGAGTTGGTGTATTGTTTCTAACAATGTATGCTACCCAATACAGTGGTAATTCACTCATAGGATTTGCAGGTAGTGCTTACAGAAATGGATGGTTCTTTGCAGTTGGTGTAACATTTATGATAGCGGTTGTTGGTGGCTACCTGCTTTACGCTCCAAAACTCTATGCCATAAGTAAAAAACACAACTTTATAACAGTTGGTGATTATATAAATTTTCGTTATAACTCTCAACTTCTTACATATCTAGTTGTCGGTATCTCAATTATTGCTCTAGGTAACTATATGCTCACAAACCTAAAAGCTATTGGCTACATCATGGAGTATGTAACTGGTGGTGGCATCGGTTTTACAGAGGGTATAATCTTTATGGCAATTATTATGGTGATATATGAGACTCTTGGCGGGATGCGTTCAGTTGCTTGGACTGACGCTATTCAAGGGGTACTTCTTTTTGTTGGAGTTATCATCATTTTTAGTGTTATAATGATTCACTATGGTACATTAAATGAGAACACTGCATTATTTTTGCAAAACAAACCTCAACTTTTTGCAGATATAACCCTCTCAAGTCAAATAACCTGGATAAGTGTAATCTTACTTATATTTTTTGGTATCTCTGTGTATCCTCAAGCTATACAAAGAATTTATTCAGCTAAAAATGAGCATACGCTTCGTCGTTCACTAAGCTTAATGGTTATTATGCCACTCCTTACAACTTTGCCACTTATCATTATAGCTATCATCGGTTCAGCACATTTTCCAGAACTAGATAAAGCGGGAAGTGAGCAGATTATTTTGCTTATGCTAAACAAACTCACTAGTATTGAGGGGATGAGTATAGTTATAACTATCTTTGTAGCGGCAGCCATTGCAGCAATCATGTCAACTGTAGATTCAGCTATGCTTGCAGTTGCCTCACTTTTTACACAAGACATCTACCATAAAAGAAACCCAAATGCCACGCAAAAAAAGCTAACATACATAGGAAAAGTTTTTTCATGGGGAATTATGGCTTTTATGGTCGTTCTAGCTGTTAATCTTCCATCAACCATCTGGTGGCTCATCCAGATAAAACTAGAGATATTAGTACATATTGCACCAGCAATCATGTTAGGAGTTCATTTTAAAAACATTAGTCATAAAAGCATCATTTATGGTTTATTAGTAGGACTTACTATCACACTTATGTTTTTACTAACCCCTTTACCATCAAAGCCTTTTGGTTTTCATGCTGGAGTTATTGGGCTTCTTTTTAACTTCTTAACTGTATATCTGCATCATAGATATAAATCTTTACACCTCTCAAAAAAGGCACACAACAGCTAAAGGCGATAGTTTTAAGGAAAATTTCTTAATTTTATTTACCGCACAAACCACTCTTATGATCTGATAAATCTTTTTATTATATGATATAATGATGAAATTTAAATGTAAAAGAGATACTATAACGCTATGAATAGAGCACTTCTTAAAAATAAACTCTCCACCCTAGCCCTTTCTATGTTTAGAAAAGATTTTTTTGGAATCTTTCATGGTTCTATCTCTGCTAAGACCGAATCTAATCGTTTCATAATTAATACAAAAGAGGCTGTTTTTGACGCTTTGGATAATAACTCCCTTATAGAGTTATATTTTAAAAAAGATTACAGATGGAATCAAGCGAGTATTGATGCGAAAATTCACTTTAGCATCTACTCACAAATATCTGATGCAAAATTCATCTCTTTTACCATGCCACCTTTTGCAGTAGCCTATTCACTTGAACATAATATTATAATTCCAAAGGATTATTTTGGATACAAAGAGCTTGGCTCTATAAAGATCTTTAATCCTAAGCAGTTTGATGATTGGTATGACAGAGCCGAAAGTGAAATTGCATACTATTTTCAAACAAAAAAAACAGACATAATAGTTATTCGAGGCTATGGAGTATATGCTTTTAACAGAGATATCCACGAAATGGCAAAAAAATTAGCTATTTTAGAAAAAAGCTGTAGAATTTTAATGCTAGACAAATCAAAGAACGATTTTAATTTTGATTAATCGAGTAATTTTATAGCCTCATACGCTGTATCCATCATCTTATCAATCTCTTTATTTGTTATGATATACGGAGGCATAAAATAAACAATATGACCTAATGGTCTTAAAAACACTCCATTATCAAGCCCATACTGGTAAACTTTTAAGCCTATTCTTTGTTCTGATGTATAGCCTTTTAACTCAACTACACAAATCATTCCCGTTTGTCTGATAGATGCGACATTTTCAAGGTTTTTAAACTTTTGAAGTTTTTTACCCATATATTTTGCTGTAACTCTATTTTTTTCAATTACATTTTCATTTTCAAATATATCAAGAGTTGCATTAGCAGCCGCACATGCCAAGGCATTTCCTGTGTAGGAGTGCGAATGTAAAAATGCTTTATGTTCATTGTAATCACAATAAAATTTTGCATATATATCATTGGATGTTAAAACAACTGAAAGAGGTAAATAACCCCCAGTTAAGCCTTTAGATAAAACTATAAAATCTGGTGTTATCTTAGCTTTCTCACAAGCAAATAACTCACCAGTTCTACCAAAACCAACCATCACTTCATCAGCAATTAGATGAACATTATATCTAGTACATATATCACGAAGAAGGACTAAAAACTCTGGATGATACATATGCATATATCCAGCACCCTGAATTAATGGTTCTACAATTATTGCACTTATATCTTTGGCTTGATTTTTACACAACTCTTCAAAATCATTTGCTGCAATCCTTGCTGCTTCTATACTCATATCTTTTGGAACAGTTGTTTGTATGGTATGAATCAAAAGTGGCTCATATGTTTGCTTATAAAGCTCAACATCCCCAACACTCAAAGCACCAATAGTCTCACCATGATATGAATTTTTTAGTGAAACGAAGTATTTTTTCTCTATGCCGTCATTTTTATGAGCGTGGTAACTCATCTTGAGGGCAACCTCTACAGCACTTGAACCATTATCGGAGTAAAAACATTTATCAAGTCCATCTGGTGTGAGTTTTACTAAGCGTTCTGAGAGTCTAATAACCTGTTCATGAGTAAAACCAGCAAGTATTACATGCTCTAATGTATCTAACTGCTCTTTTATTTTTTCATTAATATAAGTGTTTGTATGCCCAAAAATATTTACCCACCAACTACTAATAGCATCTATATAAGAGTTCCCCTCAAAATCTTCAATATTAACTCCGTGAGCTTTTTTGATAGGGATAAGAGGTAAAGTCTCATGATCTTTCATCTGAGTACATGGATGCCATAAAACATCCAAATCTCTATTTTTTAATTCTAAATTTGTCATAAAAACACACCTCATTTAATTTCTTTGTAAAATCATATCAAGAAAGTATAAAATCTAGGGTTATATTTATCGTATTTTAATACTTATTTACCTAGAATTACCTCAAAATAATATACTCAAGGTTTTTACTCAATGATTACATGGATGCAACGACATAAAAAATATCTGATTGTTACTATCTGGATCTCTACTATCGCTTTTGTTGGAGCTGGATTTGTCGGCTGGGGACAGTACAGTTATGGTGATAAAGCAGGTTCAGTTGCTAAGGTAGGAGATGTTGAAATCACTATGGGTGAATTACAAAAAAGTTATTCTAGACTTTATAACCAGTATAACCAAATGTTTCAAGGTGACTTCGATGAAGAGCGTGCAAAAAGCTTTGGTCTTCAAGCTCAAGCACTTTCACAGTTAACAGATCAGGCCCTCCTTCTTAATTTAGCTGCAGAGTATGATTTAGAAATTACAGACACAGAGCTCTTAGATGAGATTAAAACGCAAGATTATTTCTTTGTTGATGGCGTTTTTGACAAAGAGACTTATAAGCAAACACTTGCGAATAACAACTTAACACTAAAAGAGTATGAATCAGATGTAAGAAAACAGTTGCTTATCCAAAAGGTTATCTCTTTACTTCCAGTTGTGCCAAATGAAAATGAAGCAAACATCTTAAATACTATTATGAATATTGCTGATAAAATCAACTACAAGGTTTTAAGTGATGAACAAATAGTTGTTGATACATCCGATGCATCTTTAAAACCATACTGGGAAAAGAAACAGCAAAACTTTATGAGTGAAGTGAGTTACGAAGTAAAATACATCAAACAAGAAAAAATATCTAAAACTTATGATGAGGATAAGATAAAACAGCATTACAGCGACAACAAAACTCACTTTAAAGATAGTGAAGGGAAAATATTACCTTTAGCAGATGCTAAAGAAGCGGTAATAGCAGAACTCAATGCAAAAGCAACAAAAGATGCAGCACTTAGAACCTATATAGCGTACAAAAAAGGGAAGCTTGGAAGCGATGTAAAAATACAAACTACTACAATTTCAGCCTCTTCGAACCCTTACAATGCTGATGTATTAAAAAAAATATCCACACTTTCAGTTATATCTCCATATATGAAACCTGTTTTAGTTGGTGATGATTATTACACTTTTGAACTTATAAAAACTAACCCTTCAGTGCCAAAGAGATATGAACAAGCAAAACAAGATGTTTTACAAATGTATGTTGCAGAACAAAAGAAAAACAAATTATATGAATTAGCGCAAAACTCTTTAGCAACTTTTAAGGGAACAACAACTGACTTTATTACAAATAGGGATGCTGTAAAACTAACTAACATGAATATAACTGATGCAAATGAATTTTTAATTCAACTTTTTATGCAAACAAAAAAACGAGGTATCATCTCTTTAGAAAATGGAAATGTTGTTCTTTATACTATTTTGGAACAAAAATTGCTAGATGTTGCTAACGAAAATCAAGATGAAACCGTAAGTAAAATCAAAAGTGCTATGTTCAATGAAGGCTTAATTAATAACCTTAAAAGCAAGTACCAAACAGAGATATTTATCCAAGGACTCTAAGTTGAGTAAAACTGTTTTAGCCATAGATATTGGTTCAACAAAGATATGTGCAATTATAGCTCAAATAGGTGATGACGACTCTATTCAGATTACTGGTGCTGGAACAACAAAAGCACAAGGTCTAAAAAAAGGCAGCATTACAAACATAGAGTTAGCTAGCAAGTCTATAAAGGCCGCTGTATCTGATGCTAAAAGGGTCTCGGGGAGTGATGTCAAAAGTGCAATTGTCACTATCTCTGGTGCATATACAAAAAGTTTAAACTCTAACGGGATAGTTAATATCCCAAATAAGGAGATTAGTCTAAAAGAGATTGAGCGTGTTATGCATACATCTCTTTACAACGCGAACATCCCTAGTGAATACGAAGTTTTACATGCCTTGCCGTTTAATTTTAAAGTAGATGATCAAGATTATATAGAAGATCCACTTGGGATGAACGCTTCAAGACTTGAAGTTGAAACACATATAATTACTACTCAAAAATCAAACTTGAGCAACCTTAAAAAAGCAGTTCGCGGTGCTGGTATTGAAGTTGAAAATGTAGTACTTAGCGGCTATGCTTCATCTATCGCAACTCTCAACGAAGATGAAAAAGAGTTAGGTGTTGCCATTATTGATATGGGTGGAAATACTAGCAATATCTCCATACACGCTGGTAATGCAATACGATACAATGACTTTTTAGGGGTTGGTTCAAACCATGTAACAAGTGACTTATCAATGGCACTTCATACTCCTCTTAACATTGCAGACTCTGTAAAATTAAACTATGGTTCACTTTTAACACCTAGTAATGACCTTATAGAGCTACCAATTATCGGTGATGAAAACACAACTCACGAGGTATCTTTAGAAGTGGTTCATAATGTAATCTTTGCAAGAGTTGAAGAAACATTGATGATTTTAGCGCAATTTATAGACAATAGCGGACTTAAAGATCAAATAGGTGCAGGGATAGTTTTAACTGGTGGTTTCTCTAAGATGGAGGGTATCAGAGACTTAGCTGTTGCTACTTTTGGTTCCATTCCTGTTCGTTTGGCTCGTCCAGCTGAGATGGATGGGTTGTTTGATAATCTTCGTGAACCTGAGTTTTCTAGTGCTATTGGTCTTGTAATGTACAGTAAAAATGCTTTTACTCAATATGAGATAGATGTAAACAAAAGAGTTAGACATTCAAATGAATCTCCCGCTGCACAAAGCAAGATAGATTTCAAGAGTGAACCTGAGATTCCAATAGCACACTCTACTGAAGAAGAGAAACAAGACACAATGGTTACTCTACCATCCAAAAAAGAGAAAAGCAATGATGAAGCTAGTGGGTTTAGCAAATTTTGGAACTGGGCTACCCAGTTATTTTAAGGAGTGAGATTATGGAAGCATTTGTAGTTGAAGAAACACAGAGTGTAAGTGGAGCTAGAATCATTGCAGTAGGTGTTGGTGGTGGTGGTGGTAATATGATTGGCCATATGCTTAAAGAGGGTGTTTGCGGTATTGAGATGATTATTATCAATACTGATGCTCAGGTTTTAAGTGAAGCAAGCGCAGCTTCAAAAATTCAGATTGGGACTAAACTTACAAAGGGTCTTGGTGCTGGGATGAAACCAGCTATTGGTAAAGACTCTGCGCTAGAAAACTATGATGAGATTAGAGCTGCACTGGAGGGTGCTGATATAGTTTTCATCTCTGCTGGACTTGGTGGTGGAACTGGTACTGGTGCTGCTCCTGTTGTCGCTCAAATTGCCAAAGAGGTTGGTGCTTTAACCATCTCAATAGTAACTAAACCTTTTATGTTTGAGGGTAGAAAACGACTTAAACTTGCAGAATCTGGGCTTGAAGAGCTCAAAAAAGAGAGTGATTCTATCGTTGTGATTCCAAACGATAAACTTCTCTCTATCATCGACAGAAAACTTGGACTTAAAGAGAGTTTTAAAATTGTTGATGGTGTTTTAGCTCAAGCTGTTAGTGGAACATCTGGTGTTATCCTTTCAAGTGGAGAGAATGACATCAACCTTGACTTTGCCGACTTACAAACTGTAATGAGCCATAGAGGTATGGCACTTATGGGTGTTGGTGAACATGAGGGTGAAAATGCTGCTTATGAAGCTATAAAATCAGCAATAGAATCTCCTCTACTTGACAATATGTCTATAAATGGTGCTATGGGTGTTTTAGTTCACTTCAAAATGCACCCAGATTTTCCACTTATGGAAATTTCAGATGCTATGAATGTTGTTCATGAAAGTGCACATGAAGAAGCAGAGGTTATATTTGGAACATCTACTGATGAAAGTATCGCTCAAAACTATATTAAAATCACCATTGTTGCAACTGGTTTTGAAAAAGATCTCAATGATGCTGAGAATAATGAAGATTTTGTGAGTGAAACCCCAGTAGTACCTAAAGTCAAAATTCGTCCAAGACTAGTAGTTGGTGGCGACTTAGATAGTGACTACCTAGACATTCCAGCATATATGAGACAACAACAAGACTAAGAAAAAATTTGCACTCCTTCGAAAAACTTATGAAGTCCAAAACTCTCCTAGGACTTCGGGAAAAATCCACAATTAAAGAGATTAAACTCAAGTATAAAACCCTTATGAAAATATGGCATCCAGACAAACACCCCGATGATGTAGAAAAAGCCACGAAGATGAGTATGCAGATAAATGAAGCCTATAATGTCATTTTAGATTACTGCAATAATTATGAATACTCTTTTGATGAGGACAATATCAAAAAAACATCTTTTACACCTGCTGAGTGGTGGCATGATAAATTTGCAAACAGATAAAATATTTGACCCTCGATTATTGACAAGCATCAACTCTTTGCATTTAATTTTTTTGTATAATAAGTCCTGAATCAAAAATAACACCAATTCCAAAATATCAAAAAGAGTTTATAATGAACATAAAAAGTATATTTTTAATAATAGTTTTTTTCACTCAAATAATACATGCTTCGGATTTACCACAACGCACAGGTGATTTTCCAGATAAAGAGATGCAAGCACAAAACAAAGAGATAGCAAAACTTGTAGCTGAGGAGATTTCAAGCACTCTCCCCCAAACAGTAGATAGATACACCACCTTAGTATCTGTTGCGAGTAAAGATACTACACTCATTTATACTTTTGAGATAAATACAGGTGCCAAAAGTGATGCAACTGTTCAAAAAGAGGATCACTCTCGGATGAAAAGAGCTGTTACAATAGGCATTTGTCAATCATCAGAAAAGTTTTTACAAGCTGGAATTTATACTTCTTATTTATATGTAAGTGCTACAACAAAAGCTCTTTTATTTCAGTTTGATATTACACAAGAAAATTGTTTAGAGATTGACAACTAGGTATGTTTTGTTTACTAAAAACATCATAAAATCTTTAGATTTTTTTAAAACTTTAAATGCACAAGAAATTGATTTATTAACATCCATATCAACTGTATTGACCTATTCTAAAGACTATGTACTCCATTATGAAAAGCAAAAGAGTAATACCCTTCTTTTTTTAGCTAATGGACTTGCAAAAGCATATAAAATAGATAAACATGATAATGAAATATTTTTATACTATATTTATAAAGATTCTCTTCTTTCAGAAATTTCAGATATTCATAGTGATAGTTTAAACTCTTTTTCAAATATTGAACTTATTGAAGAGTCTCAGGTTTTAAGTATTGATTATCCCGCATTCAAAAAGCACTTTTTAAATAAATATATTTTGTGTCATGAATTTGTAAATGAAATTATTACTAGATCTTTACAGCTACAATCTTTGGTCAACAGAGAGTTTATTTTTGATTCAGTGTCAAAAGTCGCAATGATGATTTATTCTGACTTAGAGATGTTTAACAAGTTAAAAAGACATGATATTGCTCTTATTTTACATATTCAACCAGCAACACTCTCGCGTGTACTCAACCGACTTAAGCGTAATCAAATAATTGATATAATACACGGAAATGTAACTATACTCAACCCTATTGAATTAGAAGCTATTTATAAGGATGGTGAAGATGACTAACATAAAAATATCTGGATTTTTTGTTTTTACAATCTCTATCTTATTGGCCTTTCTCTCAAGTTATATCAGTGAACAAAATAGAATAAACCATAATTTGATCACAATTGTAAATGAAAAAAAAGCTTTTACACAAGAGATTTCAAAAAATATTTTTTATTTATATAAAAATAAAAGCAGCTCTACTAAGCAACTAGACAATTCAATCAAAAATTTTACAAAAAACATGAATAACAGAGAAAAATTATTTAATGAAATAGCTCCAGATACTCTAAAACTCCATAGTGAAAAGATTGCAACATTATGGAATAGGTTTTATCTATCTGTACAAAAATTCAGAGATAACTCCCGTGTAACCACGCCATATTCAAATCTATTGTTAGAAACTACTGTGAAAGATATTTACAATACTAACCTTATGCTTATTATGGAGTTTGATAAACTCCTAAAAACAGATAAAACACTCTTTAACAAGTCACTACAAAACTACAAATATCTGCAATATAGCTTATTTTTTATCTTAGTTTTACTTCTTATATACCTATTTACCCAAATTAAAATCATAATTTCTTTTATACAGAAATTTTTAATTATTTCCAAAAATATCATACAAAATTCAAGTATTAAAAATATAGAGCCAATAATAATTAAAGAAAAAGCTAAAGAGATATCTCAAGCAACAAACAATTTCAATTATCTTATAGAAAAAATAGATAAGTCCATTCGACATTCAAGCGACTCTATCGAACACTCCGTCAAATCATTAGAGTTAGTAGAAGAGAATATTGAAGATTTACTCGAACTCCTTTATGTAATGCAAGAGAACAAGAGTATAGACAAAGAATTAACTAAAAAAGAGGATGCAATAATACAATCACTTGAAGAGCTAACATCTTCTACAAAAAATCTTAAGAGCCTCAAAACTAACTTAGAAAACTTGACATCTAGCCATAACCTACAAAATTCTTAAAAATATATATTAATATAATTATTTGACCTTAGTCAAACTATCGTCCCCTTAAATGTACTACCATATATGTATCATTTGAGTTTTTTACTCGAAAGAATATTAAGGAGAAGAAGATGAACAAGCAATTCAACAAGCTATCTTCACTTGTTTTAGGTACTGCACTTGCTGCTACAGTTGCATCGGCAAGCGGTGGAGAGCTAGAAAAAGTAATGAAGGCAAGAGGCTTAACGGAAAACGATGTGATTCGTGCTGCAAAAACTTACAACCCTACTGGTGGTAGAGATGAATTTATCGTATTTAGTTCTGGTGGCCAGTCTGGACAAGTGATTGTTTACGGTGTTCCATCTATGAGAATTTTAAAGTATATCGCTGTCTTTACACCTGAACCATGGCAAGGTTATGGTTTTGATGAGGGCTCTAAAAAAATTCTTAGACAAGGGAATATTCGTGGTCGTGAAATAAATTGGGGAGATACTCACCACCCTGCTCTTTCAGAAGTAGATGGTAAGTATGACGGTAAATGGTTAGTAATCAATGATAAAGCTAATCCTCGCCTTGCTGTTATTGATTTAGCAGATTTTGAAACGAGACAAATTGTTGTGAATCCTGTTTTTAAATCAGCTCACGGTGGCGCTTTCTTTACTCAAAATAGTGAGTATATCATTGAAGCTGCGCAATATGCTGCACCTTTTGATAATAACTACCATCCAATTGAAGAGTACAAAGAAACATACCGTGGTGGTGTAACCATGTGGAAATTCAATCCTGAAATCGGTCGTATTATTGAAAAAGACTCTTTTACAATTGAGATGCCTCCATATATGCAAGATTTATCTGATGCTGGTAAAGGCGTGAGTGATGGTTGGGGGTTTACTAACTCATTTAATACTGAGATGTACACAGGTGGTATCGAAGTTGGAATGCCACCAAATGAAGCTGGTATGAGTAGAAATGATACTGACTTCTTGCATGTATATAACTGGAAAAAATTAGCGAAACTCGCAAAAAATGATAAGAATGTAATGATTGTTAATAATCATAGAATCATTCCTATGAGTGTCGCCGTTGCCAATAATGCACTATTCTTAATTCCTGAACCAAAATCACCTCATGGTGTTGATGTTTCTCCAGATGGTGAGTATATTACAGTTTGTGGTAAGCTAGATACTCATGCTTCTGTTTTTAAATGGAGTAAAATCAAAAAACTTATCAAAGACAAAAAATATATCGGCAAAGATCCATATGGGATCCCTATCTTAGATATGAAATCAGCGCTACATGGTCAAGTTGAACTGGGTCTTGGACCTTTACATAATCAATACTCACCTATAGATGGAGAGATCTATACTTCACTATATGTTGATTCTCAAATAGTGAAATGGAACTATAAAACATTAAAAGTTTTAGACAAAGAAAATGTTCACTACAATGTTGGACACCTTTGTGGTATGGAAGGAAAATCTGCTGATCCTCAAGGTAAGTATATTATCTCTCTCAATAAACTTGCTATTGATAGATTCCAAAATGTTGGACCGCTTCACCCACAAAATCATCAATTGATTGATATTAGTGGTAAAACAATGGATTTGCTAGTTGATATGCCTTTGCCTCTTGGTGAACCACATCAAGCGGTTGCGATAAGAGCTACGAAACTTCACCCGCATGTAAGATATCCAATGGGTACAAATGTAACTACTGGTAAACAACATATTGGTAAAACTTTGGCTGGTCAAGAGAGAATTGAAAGAGATGGAAATAAAGTAACTGTATTTGCTACTATGGTTAGATCACATATCAATCCAGAGCGTATTACAGTTAACAAGGGTGATATCATCACTATGCACCTGACTAACCTTGAGCGTGCTCAAGATGAAACTCACGGTTTTACAGTTGACCACTACAATGTTCACGCTTCTTTAGAGCCAGGGGAAACTGCAACTGTTAAATTTGAAGCTGATATTGAAGGTGTTTTTCCTTACTACTGTACAGAGTTCTGTTCTGCACTTCACTTAGAGATGATGGGTTACCTAATGGTTAAAGATCCGAACAAAAAATATGTTTCGGCTCAAAAACTAAAAATGAAAACTATGTCTAAAGAGGAGTTAATGGCTGAATACAAAAAAACTGTTGCGGTAAATGATGCAACTGACGCTGTAATCCAATCAGTTGTTGCTTTTCTCAAAGAGAACAAATTTGGTGAACATAAAGTTGTTGCAGAACTTGTAACTGATGCCTTTGATCAGTATGGTCAAATTCCTGCACAGAAAAAACTAGCTGATGAAGCACTTGCAAAAGGTGATATTGAAAAAGCTATCCTTTTTGAAAACATGATTTGGCAGCTAATGGTAAAAACTGCTGATGTTGGAATCAGAGCAAAAGATGCCCTTGTGAGACTCATCGCTACAAAACAAAGCACTGAAGCCCAAAGAGGTGAGAGAGCTTTTGGTGAAGGTGGTTGTTCTGGATGTCATGTAATAGGTAAAGTATCTTCAGGTCCAGACCTTACAGGTGCACTACTAAGACATGAAAATGGTGAAAAATGGGTCAAAGACTTCATTTTAAATCCAGAAAAAATGTATAATGATCCATATGTAAAAAGTATGATTGATTACTTTAATTTAAAAATGCCTAATCAACATATGAGTGAAAAAGAAACTGATGACATTATCGAATACCTTAAATGGATAGACGAAAATGCCAACTTATTCTAAGAATACAATTTCTTAAACTCTAATAAAGAGCTTTTGCTCTTTATTAGTACCTCAATTTTCCACCCTTTTTCTTTTTAATTTTAACACTTTTGTAACTCTAACTTGATATGAGTCAACTATATTATTCTCAATTCATATTATAATAATTAAAATCTATTCTTATTTTAAGGAAAACATATGCATCCTAGTTTAATAAAAGCAAGAGTGTTTGCGGGTCTTGCTTTGATTATTTTAACTCTCTCGTTTACATTTCCAATGTTAGCTTTTCACGGTGTATTAAATAAAGTTCATGATGGTAAGGGCGATGAAGTATCATCTTTTAGTAAAATCGTTTGGAATATTTATAATCAGGGCAGATACAAAAGTGTTACTACCGATAAAGAAGCGCATAATGATTTAGAGAAGATGATATCAACTCACGCTGAATTAGGTGTTGCTTCACTACCAATATGGGCTGTATCACTTGAAGCACCAAACTATCCAAAAGAAGCATTTCCTGAAGGTATCCCTGTGTTTTTTCATTTTGATGGCTACAGTGGCGAGGTTCATGAGATGAATACAATTAACCACTATGTAGGGATGGACCCTATGTGGGTTGGTGGTAAAATCGAAAGAGAAATTGGAATCTATGCACTTTTAGCTCTATCTTTAGGTATGATATATTTTATTGCATTCAACAATAAAGTTTTAACCTACCTTATGCTTATTCCAGCTTCTTTACCAGTTCTTTTTATAGCCGATTATTCATATTGGCTTTATTGGTTTGGGCATAACCTTCATGACTGGGGAGCGTTTAAAATAAAACCTTTTATGCCTACAGTTTTTGGTGATGGAAAAATTGCTCAATTTATTACACACTCATACCCAACAATCGGTTTTTATATGATAGTTGCTATTGGGTTACTCAGTCTGCTTGCATTTTTTGCAAAACAAAAAGCATTAAAAGAGATGCAGTCATAAGTTAAAAGTCAAGGTTTAGTATGTTGAAAACTTTCTTTATTATCAGTATTTTTTTATACAGTTCTCTTTGTGCAAATATATTGCAAGATGCGATAGATAATGCACCAGAGGGCTCTATCCTAAAATTACCTGCTGGTATTTACAAGGGAAAAATAATTATTACTAAGCCTATTACAATCATAGGTAAAGAGGATGGTGTTGTTATTGATGGAGAGGGTGAGGGGACAGTAATCACCATAAAGAGCTCTTATGTAACTCTTAAAAACTTAAGAATTACGGGGAGTGGTGATAGACACGATAAACTCGATGCTGCTATCTCTATGGCAAACGGCAAACAATGTGAAATCAGTAACTGCATTATAGATGACTCTCTTTTTGGCATCGATATGCAGATGATAAGTAACTCTATAATTACAAATAATACCATCACTTCAAAAGATATAGACTTAGGTTTGCGGGGTGACGGGCTAAGACTTTGGTATTCAAATGACAATATAATCAGGAAAAACAAGCTTATTAAATCTCGAGATATGGTTATATGGTACTCACATGGAAATCTAATAGAAGAAAATTATGGTGAGCATTGCAGATACTCTTTACATTTTATGTATGCGGGTAAAAATATTGTAAAGAACAATCACTATAAGTTTAACAGCGTTGGCATATTTTTCATGTACTCAAAAGATACAATCGCAACTGGAAACAGTGTTCAAAGTTCTTTAGGTGCAACAGGGATGGGAATCGGTCTCAAAGATGTTTCCAACTTTACATTAAAAAACAATAGTGTAATTTATTGTGCTCAGGGCTTATATATTGATAGATCTCCTTTTGAGCCTGATACAAATAATTGGATTATAGGGAATCAACTGCTTTATAATGCAGAAGCAATACATTTTCATTCATTAAGTGAAAATAATATTATAAAGAATAACACTATAATGGGAAATATTGAAGATGTTGTCAATGATAGTCGCGGTGCTAAAACTAATGAAAATGATATAGAGTCAAACTACTGGGATAATTACGCGGGATTTGATAGAGATGGAGACAACCTTGGAGACACGCCCCATAGAGTTTACCAATACGCAGATCAACTCTGGATATACAATCCAGATGTTAAGTTTTTTTATGGAAGTCCTGTTATTTCATTACTAAATTTTTTAGCAAAATTAGCTCCATTTACAAAACCAATTTTCTTATTTGAAGATGCAAAACCTAAAGTTAGGATAGAAGGATAATTTTATGGCAAAAATAGAGACAGACAGAAGAGACTTTATCAAATACTCCACGCTTGGAATTTTAGGAGCTGTACTAGGTGGAGGGATAATTTTTAGTCCATTTCCCTTACGAGCAGAGAATAGACTCCGTCCCCCTGGTGCAGTACCTGAAAAAGAGTTCCTAGCTCTATGTATCAAATGTGGTCAGTGTCTTCAAGTTTGCCCTTACCACTCTATTGAGTTATCAGATATTGGCAAAGGTCATGGTGTTGGAACTCCATATATAGATGCAAATATACGCGGATGTTATGCTTGTGAAGCTGTACCTTGTGTTTTAGCTTGTCCAAGTGGAGCACTAGATCATGATACTGAAAAAGCTACAGATATTAAAATGGGAATTGCGGTGTTAGAGAATCCAAAAACTTGCTTAGCTGTTACAAATAAACCAATTCCTGCTGGATATGCTGACAAGATGAAAGCTTTTACCGCAAGGCAGACAAATATCAATTCACTTGAGGTGAAGTTATTAGAAAAATTTGATGGATATGCAGGCAAAGATTGTACACTCTGTGCAGATATGTGCCCTATGCCAAACCCACTAAGTGCTATCGAGATGGTAACGACACGCTTTGGTATTACAAAACCTATGATATATGATGGCTGTACAGGCTGTGGCGTTTGTCAAGAGGTTTGCCCAACTTCCGTTGCATCAATTGTCATAAAACCGAGAGTGTCATATGAAGAATACTACGCAAGAAAAAACTAGGAGATATGATGAAAATATATAATAGACATGGTTTAATAACACTCAGCATCTTAATTGTTACAACTTTTACTGGATGTAGTGAGAGCGGTGAAGATACAAACACAAAATTAGAAAAATCCTCTTCTGTTGTTGTGGCTTCAAACATAGAAGTAATTCACAATGAAAATGCTCATGCTATTAAAGTGGCAACAAAAGAGAACAATACATCTCAAAGCAAGTCCTACTACTACGACTATAACATTAAGAGTGCCTATGATGAAAATGCAAGACCTGCCAATGAAGATGCATCTGTTCGTGTAAAACCAAGAACAACTATTGATGCAAATATGCATATAAGAAGTCCTTACGAGAAAGTAAAAGTCTCTATGCTTATTAGAAAACTTTCTAAAGATTTTATACTCAAATGTTCAGCATGTCACAATGATTATGCAAATGGAGTGATAGGACCATCTCTCCTTGGGAAAGACCTTGATTATATCTATAAAAAAATCATAGCCTTTAAAACTGGCGAAAAATCAAATCCACTTATGAATGATTTAGTAAAAATGATGAGCGACAAAGAGATTACAAAATTAGCAAATGAGATATTTGAATTTAATGAAGAGATTAGCACAATGAGGAATAAATAATGAGGAATATAATTGTAGGCTTTTTTACACTCTTGATTTTAGGCTTAATGGCATGGACTGCATCTCAAGGTGGAGCGTATCACGGTGGAGAGCATGGTAAAGTTATCGCAGATTTTGGTGATAGTATGGGGCAAACAGCGGCAATAGCACCAGTTGAGAAATCTGATAGAGAAAAAGAGAATGAAGCACTAGGTGCTCTAAGAGATAAAGCAGGAAATGCTGGAGCGTTTAAAGTGAGTAATGAGTATAAGAGTAAATGTGCCTCTTGTCATGGTGTGAATGGTTCAGGATTTCAAAATGGAAAGAAGATGATGGGACCTCCGTTATTTGGACAAAGCGAAGAGAAACTCTACAAAGACTTAAGCGATTTTAAAGCTGGCAGAAAAGAGAATATGATCATGAAGGGTTTGCTCATCAGACTTGACGATAAGGCTCTTAAAAGACTTGCAAAAGAGATTAGCGAGTTTCCACAAAGAGCTAAAGAAGCAGAAGCTAAGCGTAAATAATAGTAAATAAACGGAGTTTGAAAATGGATAAGTATAATAATAGAGAAACAATAAAAAATACAACTTTTTTCTCAACATTTTTCGATACAACAAAAGATGGAAAATCTAAATTTAGTTATCGAATGAAGAGATGGATTTTAGTTATAGCTATCCACCTTCTCTTTTTCTTATCATTTTTTATAGACCTGCAAATGCTTGAGGGTACACTAAGTGGCTCAAGGTTTCTTGGATTTCATATGATTGATCCCTATATGACAATGGAGGTTTTTTTAGCTACTTTTCATATCCCTATAAATATTATAATCGGTACGACTACTATTGTTATTGTTTACCTTCTTGTTGGTGGTAGAAGTTACTGTTCTTGGGTATGTCCTTACGGTATATTAAGTGAACTTGGGGAAAAGTGGCACAACACCTTAGTAAACAAAAAAATCATCAAAAATAGAAAATTTGACCATAGAGTGAGACATATCTTTTGGGCTATCTTTCTTATACTTTCCTTTACAAGTGGCTACTTAGTGTTTGAGACATTTAATGTTGTTGGGATTTTAAGCAGAATGATAGCTTATGGTTGGTCTCTCGCACTTATCTGGGTTTTTGTTGTACTTGCTATGGAAGTTTTCTTTTCCCGTCGTGCTTGGTGTACTTACATCTGCCCTATTGGCACTACATATGGCTATATAGGTAAAGTATCTGCACTTAGAATTAAATGGAATGATAACTGTGATAGCTGTATGGTTTGCCATGATGTATGTTTTGAACCACAAGTTTTAGAGATTACAAAAGCAAAATATAAAAAACAAATAGATGAAAAAAATATTCGATCTCAATACATAACAGGTGCCGATTGTACACTTTGCGGGCGATGTGTAGATGTATGTCATGAAGATGCTCTTAATTTTGATTTCAGATTAAAAAGTTTGGTGTAATATGATAAAAATAGATAATTTAACTAAAAAGTTTGGTGCGCATATCTCACTAGACAATGTAAGCTGCGAGTTTAACAAAAATGAGTCTATCGCTCTTATGGGTGCAAATGGAGCAGGAAAAACTACACTTATCCGCTCTATCCTTGGATACTACCATCCAGATGAGGGAAGTGTTGCTATAAATGGTCTTGACCCCATAAAGCATAGAATCAATGTTTTACAAGAGATAAGTTTTGTGCCTCAACTGCCACCTCCGATTAAGCTTAATATTGATGAACTTATTCAGTATATCTCTATCAGTGCTAATGTAGATAAAGAAAAAATTATGCACTATGCAAATGAGATGAAACTCGATCTAAAAGCAAATTTGAATAAATCCTTTTTTAAACTCAGCGGTGGGATGAAGCAAAAACTTCTTATCGCCATAAGTCTTGCTAAAAAAAGCACTATTATCATATACGATGAGCCGACAGCAAATCTTGATCCTAAGGCAAGAGATGATTTTTACAGGCTATTGAAACAAAATGAAGAGGAAAAGGTTTTATTGTTTGTAACTCATCGACTAGAAGAGGTAAAAGATTTAGTTAATAGACAGATATATATGGATCTTGGAAAAGTGGTTTCGGATGAAAAAATTTAACCTTTTACTGATTGTTTTTGCTGTTTTTTTTACAGCTTGTAACTCTTCTCACTCAACATCCACGCAAACACTCAAAAGCGAGATAAGAGTTTGCCCAGAGTGTAATATGGAGCTAGCAAAATCAAATTTGCATAGTGCATCTTTGGCTAAAAAAGGTACAATATATTACTTTGATGACATAGGTTGCTTAGTTTTATGGGGTAATAAAAATGAGGTTGACATAAAAAAAGCAAAAGTATTTTCAAACGACACCCATAAATATATAGATGCAAAAAATGCAAACTATACTATAGGTGAAAAAACCCCTATGTCTTACGGTTTTTCTGCTTATGAAAATAAACAAAAGCACCAAATCGACTTTGATGCAGTAACTTTAAAAATATTAAGAGGTGAACATATGGCTAACCCGAAAATTAGAAAACAGGTATTGGGGTATTGATGAAAAATTTATATTTAATTGCATATTTAGATTTAAAAGAGTCTCTTAGAGCTAAATGGTTTGTGGTCTATTCACTTGTGTTTGGTGGTCTTATTGCTCTATTTTTTATAGCGGGTGTTACAGAGTCTCAGGTTATGGGCTTTAGCGGTTTAAGCAGACTTTTACTGATGTATATTCAGATAACTATTGTAATACTGCCAATCTTTATCCTCATAACCACGGTGAGGTCAATCTCAGGAGATAGGGACAACCATATTTTAGAATATATGCTCTCCTTTCCCATCTCACTTAAGCAGTATTATTGGGGTAAGATTATTGGTCGCTTTATCACTGTATATCTCCCTGTTCTTTTTGCTATGGTTATTGCAATTGTTTATGGAGCATTCAAGGGTGCAGATATTCCATGGAGCATTTTCTTTTTATACACAGGTCTTCTTTTTGCAATGAGTAGTGCATTTTTAGGGATAGCATTTTTTATCTCTTCATTTGTAAAGAGTAGTGAAGTAGCCCTTGGAATCGCATTTTTTGTATGGATATTTTTACTGGCATTTATAGATATAGCCCTTATCTCACTTATGATGCAAAATAGATTTAATGAAGAACTCATCATCTTTATAGCCATGATAAACCCTATGGAAATTTTTCGTGTTGCCGCTATATCCCTGTTTGACCCAGAGCTTACAGTTATGGGACCAGTTGCCTTTTATATACTTGATTCTATGAGTCAGGGTGTATTTGTACTTATATCTATTGGCTACCCTCTTGCTGTAGGTCTATTTTTTGCCTTCTTAGGTTTTAAAATATTTGAAAAAAAAGATTTAGTTTAATTAGGAGAATGAATAATGAAAAAGATATTTATTGCAACATTTTTAGCCACGAGTTTACTGTTTTCTTACACTATAGATTTTGATAAAGATACTATGTGTGCGGTTAGACATATAAAGTTATATAAAAATCCAAAATGGGTTGCTAGTATAGAGCTTCAAAATGGTAAAAAGGTATATTTTAGTAGCCCTAAATCTATGTTTGAGTTTTATCATAGACCAGGTAAATGGTATGAAATTGGTGTGAAAAATGAGCATGATATGAAAGAGATACTTGTGATCGATTTTGATACCTTAAAACCCATAAATGCCAAAGGAGCTTTTTATGTGTATGGGACAAATGCAATCTCTCCTGCAGGAGATGATTTAGTGGCATTTGACTCATACAAAACTGCTGAAGAGTTTTCAAAAGAGCATAACGGCAAAAGAATTTTTGGCTTTAGAGATGTAAGTGACGCTCTTATAAGACTACTCAATGGTAGAATATAAAGGATACAAGATGATGAACCCTACACCACTCAACGAAGAGATTGTACTCGACCCTAAGCGATATATAGTGAGTGAAACAGATAAAAAAGGGAAGATAACCTTTTGTAATGACTACTTTATAGAGGTATGTGGCTATTCTAAAGAGGAGTTGATAGGAAAACCTCATAGTATCATAAGACACCCTGATATGCCTAAAGTTGTGTTTAAACTTTTATGGGAAACTATATCTCAGGGTAAAAATATTAACGCTGTTGTTAAAAACCTAGCAAAAGATGGCAGATACTATTGGATATTTACGGAGTTTGAATCAAGACGCGATACCGATACAGGTGAAATCATTGGATACCATGCGGCAAGAAAGAGTATCTCCAAACATGTTATAGAGATTATTGCTGGTTTATATGCTGAGCTTTTAGAGATAGAAAAAATGGAAGATATTGTTGCAAGTGAAAAATATCTTGTAAACTTTTTAAAAGACAAAGGTGACGACATAGAGTTTGCAAATATTATGGAAGAGATTCATAGGTTTTACTAAGTTATTTTTTATTCAGGGCTTATCACTTACCAATCTTTTCAACTCTTTGTATAACCTCATTAAAATCTATAATCTCTTTTCCATCTTTTATGGTGTCTTTTGTTTTATGTGCAGAAAAACCATATGCCATCGGTGTGACATTCTCCGTATCATAGAAAGCCTCTCTTGCGTCTATCCACTCTCCACTGTTCACATCCGTTATCCAAATAACTGCTTTATCTTTCCAGCTTATTTGCTCTTCATCAAACCATAAAGCCATACAGCCTATATCGTCAAACATGAATTTTTTACCTGTTTCTGGGTTTCTAACCTGAGTAGTATTTTTTCTGTCACTCACAACCATAACACAGCGTGTACACATATCTCTATCCCAATGCACTTCAGCTACACCCGTTGTAGATTTTTTCTCACAAGCTGAAAACGAAAAAGCTAAAAGAGCAATAATTAAAAAAATAAAATACTTCAATACTAAGTCCTAAGTCAAAAATATGAGTTGCAATATAACATAAAAAGAGTGAAACAGTAATGACATGAGTCAAAATTATATATTTGAATCACTACAAAGATGTGCATTATTTCATCTATTACGTCCTGAGTCAAAAATCCAGTAAAACAGTGCTAACATCTAAAAAAGAGCCTTTTTTCATAAAAAAAGCTTTTAAAAATAGTACAAGTTTTAAATATAGAGTTTATTTTAAAACGACTGATATAATAAC
>Ga0256840_1001193_pt1 | contig 24935 bp, 21 predicted proteins | sample 355202metaG_FD_185969 | JGI IMG/M metagenome (GOLD analysis project Ga0256840, IMG submission 185969) | Hydrothermal vent microbial communities from Mid Atlantic Ridge, Atlantic Ocean - 355-202 | ecosystem: Environmental > Aquatic > Marine > Hydrothermal vents | place: Atlantic Ocean: Mid...
GGTAAAATGGTCGGTTGTTATTCTATGATATTTTGCCTATAAATGTAGGCTTTTTCGTTTTTATTTCTAAGTTTAAGGTGTACATGATAACGCGTATATTTCTATTTTTTTTGAGTACAGCTTTATGTTCGTTTGCTGTTGTGCAAGCGAATGAATCAGGTTGGGACTGTAAAAGAAATAGAGCCAATGGCCAATGGCAGTGCGTGAGCCCTGAGCAGGCAACATTTAAGCCTAAAGTGAAGCATATTGTTGAGCCACAAGAAAAAGGCTGGTTTAGTAATACTTATAGTACGGCGCAAGAGCAACTATTTAAACGTTTACAGCAGCAGTTTGATCAAGATCCGTGGGCCGTATGTAGTTTGAAGTTAGGCGCTCGTCCGATGTTTGCCGTTGATAAGGACTTGCGTGAGCATACGCCAATGAGTATTTTTGCTGATCAAAGTGCAATATTTGACCAAAAAATGATTAATTTTTCGGGTGATATTAGCTTAGAGCGTGCTGATCAGCGAGTGTTTGCAGATGAAGCAGATTATAATCAAGATTCTGGTGTGCTCGATTTATATGGTGATGTTATTTATAGTGATGGCGGCATGGCTTTATATGGCTCATCAGTAAAAATGGATATAAACCAGGGTAAGTCAATTTTGCGTGATGTTGCTTATATTATGCCCGTCTCTCCAATACGTGGTAGTGCTGACGTTGTTTATCGTGATAGCCCTACTTTTAGCCGGTTTAGTGATGTTACTTATACGGCTTGTGAACCGGGTAATCAAGATTGGATTTTGCATGCCTCTAGGATGAAGGTTAATGATGAGGATGGCACGGCCTCAGTAAAACATGGCTGGCTAGAATTTAAGCATGTTCCCGTGATGTATATTCCTTATGGTTCATTTGCCATTGATGATCGCCGTAAAACAGGATTATTAACACCAACAGTTGGCTATTCACAGCGTAATGGCGTTGATGTTACGCTGCCTTTTTATTGGAATGTAGCACCAAACTATGACCTGACATTAATGCCACGCTATATGAGTTCACGTGGCTTTATGATGGGGACAGATTTTCGCTATCTGTGGACTGACTCACAAGGTGAAATTAGTGTTGAAATGATGCCCGAAGATAAGCAAACTAAGACGTTACGCTGGGGAGGAAGCTTTCAACATAAAACGCAACTATCTAAAGAATTAAGTTTTGATTGGGATGCTAATTATGTCTCTGATAATGCTTATTTTGCAGATTTAGATGGTTCGCTTGGCATGGGGAATCGATCGCGTTATTTAATGAGTGATGCCAATATTGCTTATACCTTGCCTTGGATGACGTTAACGGCTAAAGCGGAAAACTACCAAAATATAGATCCAAACCAAGATGATAAACTTGTACCTTATCGGCGTTTGCCGCAGGTCAAATTGGATATGTTTAAGGATTTTGATGAGCTGCCTATAAAATTGGCGCTGGATAGTGAGTATGTTATTTTTCAGCGTCATTTTTCCGATGGAAGAGCTGAGGGGCAGCGTTTAAACCTTAAACCTTCGGTTAGTTTTCCTTTTATTTCCGAGGCAGGATTTATAACACCTAAAATCGCTTTACAACATACCCAGTACTGGCTAGGAGGAGATGGCCCAGCACAATATTCAACCAATGCAAGTAAGACGCTACCTATAGTATCAGTAGATAGTGGCTTGTTTTTTGAACGTGATTTTGAGTCATTAACGCATACTATTGAGCCACGCCTGTTCTATTTATATGTGCCGTATACCGATCAAAGTGATATACCTAATTTTGATACTGCATTATATGACTTTAATAGCAGTCAATTATTTAGAGATAATATATTTAATGGTGTCGATAAAACTCAGAATACCAATCAAATTACCGCAGCTTTAACGACACGGCTGGTTGAAAATGGACGCAATCGCTTAAAACTGACTGTCGGTCAGATTTTTTACTTTGAAGATAGGAAAGTGAATTTGCTGGGTAATGCGGTACACTCTGAATTACTGTCTAATTTGGTGACCGAATTAAGCAGTGAAATAACCGATGAAATTAAATTTAACTCTGCTATGCAATGGAGCTACGAAGAGAATGCTATTAGGAGAGGAAGTGCGGATTTAAGTTATCATGGAATTAAGAACAATACGATTCTCAATATCGGATATCGTTATCGTTTGCAACAGATTACGCAAGCTGCTCAAGAGCAGATTACAGCTTCTGCTATCATTCCTATTTATGATGGTTGGAGTATTATTGGTTTGTATCGGTATTCATTTCTTAACGATAAAACTTTAGAGTATTTTTATGGCATTGAGAAAGATAGCTGCTGCTGGCGATTTAGAGTGATTGCCCGTCAATTTATGTTAAGCACCAGCGCTGATGTGAAGCCACAAAGTTCAGTATATTTTCAGATTGAATTAAAAGGATTGACGAGTTTAGGTGATAAATTAGAAAACTTTTTACTGGAAAATATCCCAGGGTATAGAAAACCAAATTATTAATTGAAATAATAAATACATGTTACATAAAAGAAGCCCCGTAAAAATTAAACATTTAGTTACGCAATATATTTTAGCGTTGTTTTTAGGCTGCTTAATATTTGTTCAAAGCCATCAGAGCTTAGCGGCCGAATACTTAGATGGTATCGTTGCGGTTGTTGAGGATGATGTTATTCTCGATAGTGAGCTGGTGCGAGAAGTGAGCACGATTGTGAGTAAGTTAAAGGCCAATAATGTGCAATTACCGCCTCAAAAAATTTTATACCAGCAAGTGCTGGAGCGCCTAGTGATTGATAAATTACAAAGTCAGTTAGCACAAAAATCGGGTATTACTGTTAGCGATGAAATGGTTAATAGCTCGCTTGCATCCATTGCGCAGCAAAATGGCATGAGCATAGAAGAGTTTAGAACAGAAATAAATAAAGAGGGTATGAGTTTTGCTGATTTTAAAGAAAGTATACGCCATGAAATTCTTGTTAATCAGTTGCGTAGTCATGAAATTGGTCGCCGAATTAAAGTTTCAGAGCAAGAGATTCGCCATTTTTTAGAGACTGAAATCAGCGCTGAAGAGCAGAAAATAAAGTATTTTTTAGGACATATTTTAATTGCTGTTCCAGAGGCTGCATCTGCATCGGAAATACAAGCAGAAGAAGCGGAAGCGCTTAGTGTAGTCAAACAGTTACGTGCTGGCGGTGATTTTAAAAAAATGGCTGTGAGCGTTTCCGATGGTGCGAATGCTTTGGCGGGGGGGGAGTTAGGCTGGCGTACTTTAAATCAAGTACCAACATTGTTTGTTGATGTCTTAAAGACAATGCGTAAAGGTGAAATTTCAGACCCTATTCGTAGTCCAGGTGGTTTTCATATTCTTAAGTTAATAGATAGTACTGGAGTGGATTCGCATATTATTACGGAAACGCACGTTAGGCATATTTTAATTAAAACCAATGAAATCGTGAATGATGCCGAAGCTAAAAAGCGTTTAGCTGTAATAGCGGGTCGAATTGCTGATGGAGATGATTTTGCAGCACTTGCTCAAGCAAACTCTGATGACACTGGCTCCGCATTAAAAGGCGGAGATTTGGGTTGGGTTATGCCGGGCTTATTAGTGCCGCCATTTGAGAAAGCAATGTCTGAACTGGCATTGAATGAGCTTAGTGCGCCTATACAAACGCAGTTTGGTTGGCATCTTATACAGGTTTTAGCGCGTCGTACTAAGGATAATAGCGAAGAGCATAAGATTAATCAGGCACGAGATGAGATTCGTAAAAGAAAAATAGAAGAAGAAACCGAGTTATGGTTAAGGCGTTTGCGCGATGAGTCCTATGTTGATATTCGTTTAGGCTTTTTAAATGATAAAAAATAGGCTTGTGTATACCCAAGTGGAAAAGCAGTTAAAATTAGAAAAAGAATTAAGACGAATTATTGCTAAAGAAGATTTGACTGCTAATAAAGCTTTAATTGAGGTCAGTGCGCGCCATTTAAAATTAGATTATCTCGATTTAGCCGCGGCTTTATTATTTATTAATGAGCCTGAATCAACATTGAGTGATATTGAACAGAGCAAATTGAGTATGGAAAAGCAAAAAGCTTTTGAGTTACTTAATGCACAAATGGTTCGTTATCGTATTGAAGTTGGACGAGTTCACCGCGTTAATGTCAATCTTATAAAAGACCTTGTTGTTGAAGAAGCTGGTGTAGAGCGTAATAAAATTGGCTATGTTGATATCTTTGATAATTATACGGTTTTAAGTTTGCCGCCAGGGATGCCGGTTGATATCTTACAGGTCTTTAAGGGGCTGGAGATAAATGGGCAGGCACTGGATATTAAGCGCTTAAGTGGTGCCGGTAAAAAATTTCAGGTAGAAAAAAATTACCGGCGCGGTACACGCAGGCATTACCTTGCTGCGAATAAAAGAAACCCAATATCAGGGCAAGATAAGGTTTAACCTTTAATTATCATTATAAATAAAACGTATGAGTGAAATTCAGTTTGTAGATTCGGTTGTAGAGTTAGACATCCTTTGCCAAAAAATGCAGCACGAGCCGTGGCTTGCTATTGATACTGAGTTTTTGCGTGAGAAAACCTATTATCCAAAGTTTTGTTTATTGCAAATCGCGACACTAGAGTGGGTGGCCTGTATTGATCCTATTGCTTTAGATGGACAGATGAGCGAGTTATTTGAAATTATTAATAACCCGAATATTATTAAAGTTTTACACTCTTGCCGTCAAGATGTTGAAATTTTTTATCATCTTACAGGAAAATTACCCGCACCTGTTTACGATACTCAGCTCGTCGCCCCCTTGCTGGGACTTCAAGAAAACCCTGGTTATGCTATGTTAGTTTCGGGTTTTTTAAATATTAACTTAAGCAAAATTCATACGCGTACTGATTGGAGTCAGCGTCCTTTATCTGCTGATCAGATGAAGTATGCGGCAGATGATGTGATTTATTTGGCTAAGATTTATCAAATGATGGAGGAAAAGCTACAAAAATTAGGTCGAGAAAACTGGCTAAAAGAAGATTTTGAGCAGTTAATGAATCCTGACTTATACGATATACCGCCAGCAAATGCTTGGCTGAAAATTCGTGGTAAAAATAAATTAACGGGAAAGCAACTCGTTATTGTTCAAGCTTTAGCGGAATGGCGTGAGAAAGTAGCTAAAAAAGATGATCGCCCTAAAAATTGGATTTTACGTGATGAGCTGATCTTGGATATGGCTAAATTACAGCCAGTTAACATTAAAGAATTGTCGGAAATACGCAGTATTAACGATGGTTTTGTTAGGCGCTCTGGTCAACAGGTTTGTGCTTTAATTAAAGCGGCACAAGGTAAGCCAGGGTTGAAGTTAAAGGCGAAAGAAAATAGTGTTAAAAAAACAGTTAAGCAAGAAGCTGTGTTAGATGTTTTAAGTGCCGTTGTGCGCTTACGAGCGGAAGAAAATGCTTTAAATCCTATTATTTTAGCTACACGCAAAGACCTAGAAGCATTGTTATTTGATGAGCCAGGCAGTTTATTGCTGCATGGCTGGCGTTATAGCATGGTCGGTAAAGAGTTACAGGGGCTCTTGCAAGGGCAATTTACTATTTCAGTCGATAAAAATAATTTAACATTACATGCTTAAGAAGTGTAGGGCGGGCTTCAGTCCTCAAGCTTTAAGTGTGTAATGACTAGGGGTTATTAGCTTGTCATTTTGAAGGAGTCTTTCGAGTCATAAGGTTTATGGTCAGAAAAACTTTACTATAGAATGTAACAACACAGTTAGGTCTTAATCGTTATTTATTGCGCTAAAATTTGTTCCCTTAATTTACTCAGTGTTATAAACGCCGCATTCGTTACACCTAGATTTGCTAAGTTAGCAGGTAATGATCCTGCTGGATCACCATGCATTTGATAGGTAATGCGAATTGCTGCTGTATGGCTAAGCTGAAAATGCCAATAGCCATCAGAGCTACGCATTTGAATAGTGTCTAGTTCGGCTGGTAATTGTTGCAAAATATGTTGTGGTAATTGATTGCGAGGAATATTTTTTAAACTTAATGTATAACTGTTGTGTTTTTGGTCAAAGTGACCTTGAGAGTGCATGACGGTATAGCGATCACTTAAAGGCCAAGGTAAGTCACTGAGTTTATATAAGTATCCATCGCTAAGTACCTGCATTTTTAGGCATTTATATTGCCAGGCAGGGCAATGTTTAGCATTATTAATAAATTTTAATAGCGTGTCTAGCTTGGTTTCTAGGGTCATGATGCCCTTAAATTCTTTGTAATCTGAATGCGCTAGAGTGCGCGTATAAACTTTAATCCCTGCTTCATTTTTGACTAAATCCCATGGCGATATGTTCTCTTCGGCTTTTAAATTATGTACTGCGCTGAATAAGATAAGCAATGTAAGTAGAGAGGGTTTTAAAATAAACATAGATAGGTGGCTGTTAGCATCGTTCTTTTTAGGGGGGTAATGTGCTGGTCAAACCCAATATAGTATTAAACAATACATGATATGACAGCCGTAAAGATAAAAAATATATTAGCAGATATTCCCACTCAGTTGCCTAAGGAATTATTTACTTGTTTATTGCAAAATGAACAAGTGCAGATAGAAAGGATTATTTCGCGAGGGCAGACCAGCGCAAAAGATGAGTGGTACGATCAAGCCAGTGATGAGTGGGTTATTTTATTGCAAGGTGAAGCAGTATTAGAATTTTCTGAGCCACAGACATTTAAAAAACTACAAGCAGGCGATTATTTATTGATTCCTGCGCATTGCAAACATCGTGTTGATTGGACACACCCTGCTAAAGATAGTATTTGGTTGGCAGTACATTTTAAGGCAACACAAAATACGGGGCGCAGTGCTTTAGCATGCTTTCAATAGCGGAAAATAGCAGTGCTAAAGCACTGCGCCCCAATGAGCTAACTCACTAAAATGACAGAGTGTCCCATCTTAAAATAATAGCCAAAATTTACATATAGTATTACAAAAAAACATTATGAAAACTCCAAAAATAGGATTTATTAGCTTAGGTTGTCCAAAAGCGTTGGTTGACAGTGAACGTATTTTGACTAAATTACGTTCTGAAGGTTATGAAGTGGCACCTGATTATGACGGTGCGGATATGGTCGTGGTTAATACCTGTGGTTTTATTGACTCAGCGGTTGAGGAGTCATTAGATAGTATTGGTGAAGCACTGGCTAAGAACGGTAAAGTGATTGTCACTGGGTGCTTAGGTGCGCGTGCAGATGAAATTTTGGCACGTCACCCTCAAGTATTAGAAATTACAGGTGCGCATGCTTTAGAAGAGGTTGTTAGTGCGGTGCATAAGCATTTGCCGCCACTACATGATCCTTATACCAGTTTAGTGCCACCACAAGGCATAAAATTAACCCCCAAGCATTATGCTTATTTAAAAATATCTGAGGGTTGTAATCACCGTTGTACCTTTTGTATTATCCCCTCAATGCGCGGTGACTTAGTGAGTCGCCCAGTGAATGAAGTGATGTGGGAAGCCAAGCGTTTAGCTGATTCAGGCGTTAAAGAATTATTAGTTGTTTCTCAAGATACCAGTGCCTATGGCTTAGATTTAAAGTATCAAGCTTATGATTGGCAAGGCAAAGAAGTGCGTACACGCTTTTATGATTTGGCTGAAGCCTTAGGTGAATTGGGTGTTTGGGTGCGTATGCATTATGTTTATCCTTATCCACATGTTGATGAAGTGATTCCATTAATGGCGGCAGGGAAAATATTGCCTTATCTGGATATTCCTTTTCAGCATGCGAATACGCGTATTTTGAAATTGATGAAGCGTCCCGCTGCAACACAAAATAATTTAGAGCGCATTAAAGCATGGCGTGAAGTGTGCCCTGATATTATTTTACGTAGTACTTTTATTGTTGGTTTTCCGGGAGAAACTGAAGCAGAATTTCAAGAATTATTGGATTTCTTAACGGAAGCTCAATTGGATAGAGTGGGTGCTTTTGCTTATTCACCCGTTAAGGGAGCAGTTGCAAATGATTTGCCTGATTCAGTGCCTGAAGAAGTAAAACAGGAGCGCTTAGCGCGTTTTATGGCGCACCAAGCAGAAATTAGCTCAGCACGATTGCAAAGACGAGTGGGTCGAATTGAAAAAGTATTAATTGATGAGGTCGTTGATGAAGGTGCGGTTGCTAGAAGTATGGCTGATGCACCGGAAATTGATGGCCAGGTTTTTATTGATGGCGCAACTCAGCTGAAGGTGGGTGATATAGTCATAGTAGAAATTGAAGAAGCGGATGATTATGATGTTTGGGCTAAGTTAGTGTAACTTGTCATTATTTGATAGCACGAGTCGCTTGCTCATGTTTTTTTTGAAAATTAACAAATGTATCAATTGGGAAATGAGGGACGCTGATAACTTATATCAGCATCAATAGATACCTTGAAAACGCAACTATTTTTTAGTATAAGGGGCGAGAGAGTTTAGTTAATCGCTGCAAAAAACAGTCATAAAGCTAGCCAATCCTTCCTAAGTATTAATCAATAAAGCCTCTCAATGTGCTTTATTATATATCGGAGATATACCATGAAATTAGCTTATACGCCCCTAGCGATAGCCTTATTATTTTCTATGCAAACGGCACAAGCAGACCTTGTAAGTGATAGTGAGCTGCTTATGAATAATGCACAGAAAGTGTATGCAACATTTTTCCCTTCAAATGAACCAACTCAAGTATCACCGCCCTGGCGGTATCGTTTTTATCCAGCAACAGCCACTTATTTAGGTATTAATCAAGACGATTCGGGTGTTTATCTTTTAGGCGGCGCTTTTGGTGATTCTCCTTTGTATGTTAATAAGGTGGATGCTGTTTTAACGATGTTAAATGGTCAACTGTCAGGAACAGGAGAATCAAAATCTGCTATTTGTAATGCAAGCTCTCTACCCGATGGCTTTGTTTACACTTATAGTGGGAATACGGTGAATATAACAACCAATGGTCAATGTGTGAAGGTGCCTGATAGCTCGAATTTTTGTGATGTTAATCCTGAAACGAATGCGAGTGGCGCACCTGTTGCAACCAATATTCATGTTTTAACGGCATCAAATATAAAGAATTTTGAACTACAAGGTATTTCATTTCCTGGGGTTGATAATATACTGAAACAGCAGATGGCCAATAATAAAACATGTATTATGCATGCCCCCACTGAATTTCTTAACTATACTGTTAATACAGATATTTGCCTAGATATTACAGATAGATTGAGTGGCTCTGGTATTCCTTTATCAGGCCCTGTTACAACCCATCTTCAAAGCTCTTCAGTGAGTACGCAGGTTGATGATTGTTTTGCTACAGATGCCAGCTCTATTACCAATATTGTGACTCAAGAAACATGGACAAAGGGAGAAACAGGCGGGTTTACGAAAATTAATTAATGAAAAGTTCTTATGAGGCTCGATAAAGTTCAAAAACTAGCCTTATCTGCTGCTTTACAAAAATTAGGCGTAGGTGATAAGGCTTTTTTATTCGACTCGCGGGTTGATGATGCTAAACACGGTGGTGATATTGATCTACTTGTGTTTTCTTAGCAACCCAGTTTTGAATTTTCCTAGAAAATGACTCGTGAATTTTTTAAAAATTGTGAAGAAAAATTGATATTCTCGTGCTTAATCCATTATCTATGAGCGCAGAGCAGGCGTTATTTATTGAATCAATAGATAAGGTTCTACTGAGTCGTTACGATAATTTAAAATAATATATTGTGGGAGCGACTTTAGCCGCGATAGTGGCATGAACTATCGCGGCTAAAGTCGCTCTTACTTAAAGTGTAAACTGAAGATACCTCATATTCGTTATTAAAATTAAATGCGCTGTTTCTTTTCTGGAATAGGAAGTAAAGGCACATGATAACTCTCGAGTATTTTATTGATTGCTTGCTGATTTTTAGTAATTAAATCATTCAATACAGCTTTTCGTTGTTTGTCAGGGTAGCGCACACCCATAGACATCGAATAATCAAATTTCATGTTCAGCGATGATTTCATAGGGATTAATTTGTAGGCATCTGGGTGTTGTGTCATTAAATACCCTGCCATCGGTCCCCATAAAATAACCATATCTATATTGCCTGCTTGTAGTTCTTTATCTATCATCATCGCGGTATTATTATCACTATCACCGGTCATGGTTTGATAGGGAACCCCTTGTTCTAATAAACCACTTTTTTGTAACCATGCCGTTCCAGGTCCACGATCAAACATAGCGATTTTTAAACTGGCTTGTTTGGCTAAGGGAAGAGATCTAAGCTGCTCTGGAATGGTAATATTATCCCAGCTACGTCCTTTGGCAATGAGCAAAACATAGCTTGAACGATAATAAGGCTTTGTTGTCGCGGTAAAATCAAAACCAGAAGGCACGCCCATAATGACATCACACTTGAATTTTTGCGTATCCCCAATTGTTGATTTCAGGGTGTTGCGTACAAAACCAATACGCTGAGGGAACCAGTAATATTCAACCTCTTGCCCTAGTTGTTTGGCAAACAGCGAGGCTATTTTATTTTCAAAGCCATCCAGTTTTTTGCTAGAGTAGGGTGGGTTTAATGGGTCGGCACAGACTCTGAACTTTTTTTCATCCCTAGGGTTCTTGTTAGTTGTGCTTGGTTTTTTAATGATTTTAGCTGCTTCGGCATCTTTAGAAACTTCAGTAACTGCAGGCTGCTCAAGTGTATTAGCTTTTTCAGCGGTTTGGCATGCGGCAAGACTGCTAAGCGCTAATACCGAGAGTAGTGTTTGTGTTTTTTTTGCAAATGACATTTTATTGCCCTTAAGAAAACGGTTGTTTTGTGAAACGGTAAAAACAAAAAAGCCCCGGCCCAATAATAAGGCCGAGGCTTTTTCTAAGTCAATCTAAAAAACTAGATCGATTTATTTACTAGGTAATGCGAATACAGTAAATACGCCACCTAATTTAGTGAAAGAACTTAAACTTCTGTATGCACCTACTGCGCCTAAACCTTCAGAGTTTGAATCATCTTCACCTGAGTCAAGTCCAGCAGCGATACCAATACCAGCCCATCCACCGATACCAGAAAGTACACCAACATACTGCTTACCTTTGTAAGACCAAGTGTTGACGTTACCGATGATGCCAGAAGGAGTTTTAAATTTATATAACTCTTTACCCGTTTTAGCATCAACTGCTTTTAAGTAGCCTTCAAGTGTACCGTAGAATACTACACCACCAGCTGTTGCAAGAGAGCCAGACCAAACAGAGAAAGTTTCTTTGTTAGACCAAGCGATTTTACCCGTTGTTGCATCCCAAGCAGTAAACTGACCTAAGTTAGTAGAGCCATCAGGCTTACCCGTTAGTACATCAGCACCTGCTGGCATCATGCTTAGAGTAGCACCAACATAGGGCTGACCTGCAGTATATGAAACTTCAAAGGGTTCGTATTCCATACATAGGTGGTTACCAGATATATAGAATAAGCCTGTTTGAGGAGAATAAGAGACAGGCTGCTGATTTTTAGCGCCTAATGCCGCAGGGCAAGTGCCTACCGTATTTTCATCTTCACCATTTGCTTCTGTACTGTATTTAAGATCTAAAACAGGGCGACCTGATTTCATATCAATATGCGTTGCCCAGTTAACTGATTTATCGAATTTTTCAGCAACTAACAACTCACCAGTCACGCGGTCTAATGTGTAACCAAAGCCATTACGGTCAAAATGCACAGCAGTTTTGCGCATTTTGCCATTAATTTTTTGATCAACTAGAGCGACTTCGTTAATACCATCAAAATCCCACTCATCATGTGGAGTCATTTGGTAAACCCATTTAACTTCACCGGTATCAGCATCACGTGCCCATAAAGACATAGACCATTTGTTGTCACCAGGACGTTGTACAGGATTCCAAGTAGAAGGGTTACCAGACCCGTAATACACTAGGTTTAGTTCAGGGTCATAAGAATACCAGCCCCACGTTGTTCCACCACCAATTTTCCATTGGTCGCCTTCCCAAGAGCTAGTTCCTGTGTTTTTACCAAGTTTAGTTACCTTGCCATCTTCCCAAGTTGTTGACTTACCAGGATTGATTAGCGTATCACCATCTGGCCCCATGCTATAACCTTTCCATGCAAGCTGACCTGTTTTCATGTCATAAGCAGCTAAGAAACCACGTACACCAAACTCACCACCCGCAATACCTGTTAAGACTTTGTCTTTAACAACTAAAGGTGCTTGAGTGTTAGTCATACCTAATTTAGGATCACCATTTTGCACACTCCAAATACGTTTTCCTGTTTTAGCATCAAGTGCCGTTAAAACAGTATCAGATTGTTGTAGGAAGATTTTACCATCACCGTATGCTAGACCACGGTTTACAGTATCACAACACATAACAGGAATGGTAACGTCAGCATCCATAGAAGGAGTGAACTCCCAGATGACAGACTGTGTTGCTTGGTCAATTGCGTAGACAGTGTTAGGGAAAGGTGTGTGAATGTAGATAACATCACCAACAACTAATGGTCCACCTTCGTGGCCACGTAAAACACCCGTAGAAAAAGACCATGCAGGTTGCAGATTTTTAACGTTCTTAGCATTGATCTGGTTTAGTTCACTATAGCGCGTCGCACCATAGTTACCTAAAGCAGTTGCCCAGTTAGCAGGGTTTTTAGTTAATTTTTCAACGCCGCTATTAGCAGATGCAATAGTGGGTGCTGCAAGTAAAGCTGCTACCGATGACGCAAGTAGTAAGCTCTTAATTTGCTTCTTCATATAATTCCTCCGAAAAATCTATTGTGTTAATAGACCCGTGTTTGTTGTTTATATTAAGACTAATATTAGTTTTAAGCTTTTTTATATTGGAGTGTTTTGTTTTTTTTAACCCCGAGCTACGGGGTATTTCAAGCACTCCAACTTAGTAAATTTAATGATTTTGACATAAAAGTCAACTTTTACCGTAGACTCTAGTTTAGAATTAGTAGGGTTAAAGAGTAGGAATGTATTGTAAGTAGTTGGTAGTACCCTACTTTATCTGTATGGTACTTTATTAAAGTAAGTATGAAATATGACGATTTTATGACATTCATGGGTGGGACTAGTTAATGCCTTTAGCTGACATTTTACTGATTACTTCGGGCTTGTTACTTTTAGCCATGATTGCGGCGAGTATTTGCCGCCATTTACCGATTCCTTATACGGTTTTATTAGTGTTATTAGGATTGGTGGTAAATTTTCTTGGTGCAGATAGTAATATTATAGACTTATTGGATTTTAGGGAGTTTCATTTAACACCTGACTTGGTGCTGTTCGTATTTTTACCCGCTTTAGTTTTTGAGACGGCTTTGTCTTTAGATGCGCGCGCTTTATTAAAAAACCTGATACCCGTACTGGTTTTAGCCATTATTGGTATGTTGGTATCGGTCGTTCTCGTTGGTGTTGGTATCTGGTGGTCTTTGGGATTGCCATTGCTTGTCGCATTATTATTCGGTAGCTTGATTTCCGCTACCGATCCCGTCGCTGTTGTCGCTTTGTTTAAAGAGTTAGGCGTTACTAAACGTTTAACTATCTTAGTTGAAGGCGAATCTTTAATGAATGATGCAACCGCTATCGTATTATTCAGTATTTTGCTGGCCATATTAGAGCAAAATAGTTTTTCTTATTTAGATGGTTTGCAGGCTGCTGGGCAATTTTTTAAAGTGTTTTTCGGTGGTGTGCTGGTTGGTGTATGTATAGCATTGGTTATGAGCGAGTTGTTAGTATGTTTATATCATGGCAATCAAAGTATTCCTGTCATTTTATCTTTAGTCCTCGCTTATTTAAGTTTTATTCTTGCGGAATATGAACTGCATGTATCAGGCGTTATGTCTGTTTTATCTGCTGCGATCACCTTTAATCTAGCGGGATTAAGTCGTTTATCAAAAATCAGTATTGATACCATTCATAGCACATGGGAATTTCTCGTTTTAATTTTTAATTCGCTATTATTTGTCATGATTGGGATGTCAGTTGATTTAGTACAGTTGATGCATTTTTGGCAGCCTATTTTATGGGCGACTATTGCAGTATCTGTTGCACGCGCGGTCAGTGTTTATTTGTTAATTCCAGCGACTACTCGTAGCTTTTCTTTGCCTAATATTACTTGGGCTGAACGGCATATTATGTGGTGGGGAGGGTTGAAAGGGGGGCTGGCAATTGCCATTGTTATGGCGATCCCTGAGTCAATTCTTGAAAAACAGTTATTAGTGATTTTAACCTTAGGGGTCGTATTAGTCTCTTTAGTGCTAAATGCTACGACCATTCGGTGGTTAATGCATTTTTTGCACATGGATGAGTTAAGTAAAACTGAGGAGGCAGAATTAAAACAAAGTATGCAACAAGTCACAAAGTCTGTAGATAAAGTGCTGCATAGCTTTGCCAATCTGCATCTATTGGATAGTGCTATGGAATCCTCTGTTGAATATAAACTACATCAAACTTTAGATTCTGGGCAGATTGTTTTGACTGATGAGCAGCTGCTTAAACAAGTGCATTTGCAAGCTTTACGTGCGGAAATGGAAGAAATTGAATATCTTTATGATATAGGAGTCGTCAACTACACTACTTTGGTGACTTTTAAAGAGATATTACGAGTTGACCAGCAACACAGTATCGACTATATGAAATCGATGGGAGAAGGCTGGTTACAGCCTAGTCCGTTATTAGATTTTGAGCGTAGGGTTATGCATCGCCTAGGAGAAAAAAACTGGGCTCAAGGATTGTTAGCTCGGTATCAAACGCGTCGTTTTGCTAATAAAATTTTGCATGATATTGCCGGTATATTAATGGCGCATAAGGGTCTACAAGCGATCCATAAAATGATTGATCAAGCATTAGATAAGCAAATAGATAAAGAATTATTACGTCCCTTAGAGCTGATCTATCAGAAACGCTTAAAGCATCGGCAAAATCGTTTGCATTATTTTAGCAAAAATTACCCCGTATTTTATCAGCAATATGAATCCTTTCTATTTCAGAAAGTGGCTTTGCGTTACTCTTTACAATTAGTGCAGAAAAGTCATGAACAAGGTATGGTTAGTGCTAAAGTACTGCGACTGATTACTAAAAAACTGACGAACTCACTAGAGCAACTTGTTTCATTTAAAGTGTCACTTCCCCTAGCAAAACGAGATGCTTGGATTAACCAAGTGCCTTTATTTGCAAATTTACCATCAGATTTTTTAAAGCAGTTAGCAAATGAAGCGCATTATGCCAATTTCTTGCCTGAAGACACTATTATTTACCAAGGTGATGTTGGCGACTCCTTATATATTATTTTAAGTGGCCGCGTGCGAGTACTGATAGCTAATGCTGCCGGTGAGAATGAGCAAGTTGCTGAGCGAGGCGAGGGCGCGCTGATTGGTATCCGGGCATTAAGAGCTAATAGTAAAAGGTCGGCAACCGTTGTGGCAAAAACGTATGTCACTTGTTTACGGTTAACAGCGAGTGATATATTGCGTTTTGCGACTGAAAATGAAGAGTTAGCTGAGCGATTACAACAAACTGGATTATTAATCCAGCCTTCGAAAATAGAGAGCAAACTAGGTATTCTCCGTAACAAATTGAAGCATAAGGATTAAAAACCATGCCAAAATAGGCTAATTAATGTCATAATGTGGATTTTTGCATATATTTCAATTGCTTGCAAATTTAAATTCGAAAGCTGGGTTAAAAATTAATGGATAGTCAAAAACAAGTACAAGCATTTTTTTCTGCAGATGGAGCACTAGCAAAAGTGATTCCAAGCTATTCGCCGCGAGCAGCACAAGTAGAAATGGCAGAAGCAGTCGCGCAAGGTATTGCAGATAAAGAACATGTTATTGTCGAAGCGGGCACAGGCACAGGAAAAACCTTTGCTTATCTGGTTCCGGCTATTTTATCCGGTAAAAAAGTCATTGTTTCCACCGGCACCAAAAACCTGCAAGATCAGCTATTTAACAAAGACGTACCGTTAATTCGCCAAGCAATGACAGTGCCATTTTCTGCCGCCCTATTAAAAGGCCGCGCTAACTACCTATGTACTTATCGTTTAGAGCTTGCTGTCCATTCTAATTTAGGTATTAGCCAGCAAGAGGCGGCTGACCTAGGTAAAATTAAAAAATGGTCTAAAAGTACGCGTACGGGCGATATAGCCGATATGCCGGATGTTATGGAATCTAATCCTATCTGGGGGCAAGCGACTTCAACGCGTGAAAATTGTATAGGCCAAGAATGTCCTGAATATGCAGACTGTTTTTTAATGAAAGCACGCAAGAAAGCACAAGAGGCACATTTGATTGTCGTTAATCATCATTTGCTCTGTGCCGACTGGTCGATTAGAGAAATCGGTTTTGGTGAATTATTACCTAATGCCGAAGTCGTTATTATTGATGAGGCGCATCAATTAGCGGATACCGCCTCCAACTTCTTGGGGATGACCTTAGGATCAAAGCAACTCGGGGATTTAGCTCAAGACGCTTTAATGGAGTACTTTCAAGATGCGAAAGATATGCCGGATTTACGTGTTGCCAGTGAAAATTTAGAACACGAAGTCAAAGACATGCGTCTTGCTTTTGGCATGGATATGACCCGAGGTGATTGGAAAGATATTGAAAATAATCCTAAAATTACAGAGGGCTTAGTGCGCTTACAAGAGCATTTAGAAGCTTTAGCTGATCAATTAGAAATTGCCTCGGTGCGCAGTAAGGGGCTAGAGACTTGCTTTAAACGTGCTGAAGAACTAGAAGAACAGTTTAACAATATCTTACATGATAAAAGCGGTAAGTGGGTGCGTTGGTATGAAACCCATAGAAAGTCCTTTACCCTGAGTTTAACGCCATTAGATATAGCTGCTGAGTTCCATAGTTTTATGGCACAACACAGTGCTTCATGGGTGTTTACCTCGGCAACTTTAAGCGTAGATCATAAATTTGACCACTTTTCGCGTAACTTAGGCATTAATAATGCTAAAAGTTATAGCTGGGAAAGCCCCTTTGACTTCCCTAATCAATCCCTGTTTTATCACCCCAAAGGATTGCCGCTACCTAACTCCCCAGAATTTGTAGAAGAAATTGTCAAAGTAGCCATTCCCGTTATTAACGCCAGTCAAGGCCGCACCTTTTTCTTATTTACCAGCCACCGCGCTTTGCAAGCCGCCGCTAAGCTCTTAGATAAGCAAATTAAATACCCTTTATTAATTCAAGGGGATAAACCGAAAGCGATTTTATTGGATGAATTTAAACAATTAGGCAATGCCGTATTATTAGGCACATCCAGTTTTTGGGAAGGTATTGATGTGCGGGGGGAAGCTTTATCGACAGTTATTATTGATAAATTACCCTTTGCCTCGCCAGGGGATCCAGTGTTAAAAGCGCGTATGGAAGCAATGGAAAAGCAAGGCCGTAAACCTTTTTTTGAATATCAATTGCCTACCGCCGTCATCGCGCTAAGGCAGGGAATAGGGCGTTTAATTCGTGATGTCAATGATCGTGGCGTGTTATTGCTCTGTGACCCGCGTTTATTAAAAAAATCCTATGGGCATATGTTTTTAAACAGCGTCCCTGCGATGCGTAGAACACGAGATATTAAAGATGTTGAGGCTTTTTTTGCGGAAAAGTAAGACTGTAGATATATTATTCGGTGTCTTTGCTTGTTATTTCCATTTCTAAGTTAAGAGTGCATGCTTATCTTGATATTACTGGAAATTTGAGCAAAAAAAAGGTTGTAGAGGAAATCCTCTACAACCTTTTAATATTTGGCTTTAGCATGGTGCCCAGGGGCGGAATCGAACCGTCGACACGAGGATTTTCAGTCCTCTGCTCTACCGACTGAGCTACCTGGGCTTGCTAAAGAGAGGCTATTATGACAACTATTCTTTTTCTCGTCAACACTCGCTAGAGAATATTTTATAAGTATTTTATAAAGTATTGAAAATATTTATTTTTATGGTGTTTCAAGCAGGGCAGTGAGTGCTGTAAGTATAGAGGTTGAAGATGAGAGTGTGTTGTTGACATAATTTTGTCATAAAGCTGAATTATTAAAATGTACGCTCCTACATTTATAGTATAATTGAAAAATTTACATTTTCAGAGTTTGGATACTATGTCGGATACCAAAAAGGTTGTTTTAGCTTATTCGGGCGGTTTAGATACGTCGGTTATTTTAAAGTGGTTGCAGGATGAGCATGATTGCGAGGTCGTTACTTTTACAGCGGATTTAGGGCAGGGTGAAGAAGTTGAGCCTGCACGCGCAAAAGCTCAATCTTTGGGTATTAAAGAAATTTATATTGACGATTTGCGTGAGGAGTTTGTACGTGATTTCGTTTTTCCTATGTTCCGTGCCAATACTATTTATGAAGGCGAGTATTTATTGGGTACATCCATTGCGCGTCCACTCATTTCCAAACGATTAATTGAAATTGCCAATGAAACGGGGGCGGATACGATTTCTCATGGCGCAACTGGCAAAGGTAATGACCAGGTGCGTTTTGAATTAGGTGCTTATGCTTTACGGCCTGATATTAAAGTGATTGCTCCTTGGCGTGAGTGGGATTTGAATTCCAGAAAGAAATTATTAGCTTATGCTAAGCAGCATGGTATTCCTATCGAAATGAAAAAAGGTAAGGTTTCACCTTATTCTATGGATGCTAATTTATTGCATATCTCTTATGAAGGTGGGATTTTAGAAGATCCTTGGAATGAGCCTGAAGAAGATATGTGGCGCTGGAGTGTGTCTCCTGAAAATGCACCTGAGCAAGCGACCTATGTTGAGTTGACTTATCAGCAAGGTGATATTGTGGCTATTGATGGCGTTGCGCATTCACCCGCTGAAGTCTTGGCTAAGTTAAATGCAATCGGTGGTGCAAATGGTATTGGTCGTTTAGATATTGTAGAAAATCGCTATGTAGGTATGAAAGCCCGTGGTTGTTATGAAACACCGGGAGGTACGATTATGATGCGTGCCCATCGTGCAATTGAGTCGATTACTTTAGATAGAGAAGCGGCTCACTTAAAAGATGAGTTAATGCCGCGTTATGCGAGCTTGATTTATAATGGTTACTGGTGGAGCCCTGAGCGTAAAATGTTGCAGGCTATGATTGATCAATCACAGTTAAATGTGAATGGTAAAGTCAATGTTAAACTTTATAAAGGAAATGTAACGGTTGTTGGGCGTATGTCAGATAGCGATAGTTTATTTGATGAAGCGATTGCTACCTTTGAAGATGATGAGGGCGCATATAACCAACAAGATGCGGAGGGCTTTATTAAGTTGAATGCGTTAAGACTGCGCATTGCAGCGAAGAAATTAAAGTAGGCTAACAAGAAATCCTGTTCATTGTAAAGTGAGCGGGATTTTTTTTGTGATCTTTGTATAATAGAGTAATATTTTGTTTTAGGAGAAGGCTTTAATGAGCGACTTACGCAGGAAAACAGAAAATAATAAAGTGCGTAACATGGCCGTTTTGAATCCAGTTACTCAATTGAGTGTGTGGAAAATGAACCGCTTGGTATTGGCTATCATTATTAGCTTGATGGCTACCGTTGTTTTTATGGGTATGTTATTAATGCCTGAAAATGAAATTGTGCCGAAAACTACGCAAGTGCATAAATCTACTGAGCTATATAACGTACAGATGAATCCAGTGATTTCTGCTGAAGTGGACGCGTTGAAATCTCAGTTAGTTGGCTTAGTGAGTGGTTCTATTGAAAGTAAGTTAAATACGTTGGAAGAGGGTTTAAAGGCGGGGACTATTACTGAGATAGGTTTAGATACGATTGAGGCGTTAAAAGATGATTTGGTCGTGTTAAAAACGTATTCTGAAACGGGTGCTGGGCGTTTAATTGCACAAAAATATTTACAGCAAGCGAATAAGGCGGAGAATAAAAACTTGGCGCAAGAGGTTTCTCAGCTTAGAAGTATGATTTATTTTTTGATTACGTCTTGTGGCTTAATGGTTGCTGCTGTAGCTAGTGTTTGGGTGCGTAGAAAATATGCATTGATACATGACGTTGATAAGCAGAAGAAAATATCTTAAGGATCGTGCATGATCCTGAAATTATAACGTAGGTTTTTTGCTCACTGTCATTAAGTTAAGAGCAATAGAATATGGGGCGCAGTGCTTTAGCCTACTATTTTTAGCTATGAAAGCAGGCTAAAGCACTGCTCCCCAATGAGCTAATTCCTTAACTTAATGGCAGTGAGGGTTTTTGCTGGCGTAAAAAGACAAGTTAGAAAACGGGAGTTTGTTTTATGTGTATTTCTAAGTAGGGCGTGGCTTTAGCCTGTCTATGTAGAGGTGTATTAAAAGGCGGGCTAAAAGCCACGCTCTACAAAAAAAGGCCGACTCATGTGAAATGAGCCGGCCTTTTTTATGCGCTATTTTTTAAGCTTATTTGCTCAAGTATTTGTATACAGCTGCAATTGCTTCGTCTTCTGAGTAGCCTGCTTTTTTAACAGGGCCAACCGCCATAATAGCTGCCATTGCTTTAGGCATACCATTTTTTCCTTCTTTCAAAGTTTTAGCAAAGCTTTCTTCTGAAAGTTCGCCTGCTTTGATTAGTGCAGTTAGCTGCGGGTTAGAAGATATGTCATGACAGGCACCACAACCGCGACCGAAAGCGCGATCATAGATTTTTTTACCTACTTTCAATTCTTTGTCGGCAGAAGCTTGTGCACTTAGACCTAATAAAGCAACAGTTGAAACAGCGAGTAATAATTTTTTCATTTTGACCTCTTTTTATTATAAAAAACCATGTTTGCCTATTAGAATTGTTAAGGCTTGCACGATAAGGAAATCGATAAGTTCTAAATCATAAATAATTTAAACTGATTTATCAAACTTTTTATATATTATATCAAAATATTATTATTTTCTCCAAAGTTGCAGATAACCATTTGAAGCAATGCTGTAAATTTTACGATTATTCGCAGAAAAAGTAAGTGCAAGTATGGTTGCTGCGGTTGGCTTCCAGAAGCTATCTTTTTTAGGCCGCCAATAGTTTATAATTTCACCGCTTCTTATATTCCACAAATCTATGCGCTGTGATACGCGGCCAGCAACTAGATACTTACTATTATAGGAAAAGGCTGCCGAGGAAAGCGTAATGAGTTTCGGGCCAAGTTGCTTATAGAGTTTGCCGGTTTGTGTTTTCCATAAACGAATAGTACCTAAACCTTCATTGGTTAATGCATATTTGTCATCAGGGGAGATAGCGACTGTAGATAGTTTACTATGGTGCGACCAGCTGAACTTTTCTTCGCCGGTGTTTAAATCCCAAAGTTTTGCTGTTTTATCACTAGAGCCGGTAATTGCGAGTTGGTTGCTGGCGGAAATATCGACTTTAACAACAGGACTTTGATGTTTGAAGGCGTAGCGTGTTTGCCCGTGTTGCAGTGAATAGTAAATAGCTTTATCTGCTAAGCCGATCAGGGCGAATTGCCCATCTTTTGATAAAGTAATCGCATTGATATTGGGTAAGTACCAGACATTCATCAATGCACCGTCAGCAATACGCCACCAAGCAAGCGATTCTTTCTCAGCAGTTAAGGCATACTGTTCATTATCAGAGATTGCGGTGAATAATATACCGTTCTTTTCATCGGTATGCTGCCAAGTGTGTAGTAGTTGTTTTGGTTTTAGCTGCCATAGGCTGGCATTTCCTCTTGTTGTCGAGCTGGTAAGAGCGAGGTTTTTAGATAAACTAGCTGAAAATACGCCTTCAGGGACAAGCTTATAAGTTCTGCTGGCTTTTGGCGTATTATCACAAGCGCCTAATAGTAAAGCGCATAGTAGAGGCGCTAGAAAGCATTTATTCATATGTGCACTTGTCCTCAGGGTGAAACCATTTTAGTTTGTCGTGCAATGCAACTACGGAGCCAATAATGATTAAGGTCGGTGGCTGAATATCCAGATTTTTTATCAAGTCTGGCATAGTTTGTAAAGTGCCGATAATAACACGTTGTGATTGGGTTGTACCTTGCTGGATAAGGGCAATAGGTAGTTTTGGTGATGCACCATACTGAATAAAGGATGCGCAGATATTGTCTAGCCCTGTAAGCCCCATATAAATAACAATCGTTTGGTTGGGTGCAACCAATTGTTGGTAGTTAAGATTAACAATATTATCTTTTAAATGGCCCGTAATAAAAGTACAGGATTGCGCGTGGTCTCGGTGTGTTAATGGAATGCCGCTGTAGGTTGCACAGCCTGATGCTGCCGTTATGCCAGGGACAACTTGGAAATTAATATTATGCTGTACTAAGGTTTCAATTTCCTCACCGCCGCGACCAAAAATAAATGGGTCGCCACCCTTTAAGCGTACAACACGCTTGCCCGCTAGAGCTAGGCGCGCGAGTAATTCATTGATAGATTCTTGTGGTAAGCTATGGTTATTTTTTTGTTTGCCGACATAAATTTTTTCTGCATCACGGCGCACTAAGTCAAGGATTTCAGGGGAAACGAGGCGGTCATAGACGACAACATCGGCCTGTTGCATTAAACGTAAGGCACGAAAAGTGAGTAAATCAGGGTCACCTGGTCCAGCGCCGACTAAATAGACTTCTCCGATGACTTGATGTGTGTCAGAAGTATTCAATATTGCTGATTTTAGGCGTACTTCAGCTTCGGTCTCTTTGCCTGAGTAGAAAAGCTCAGCAATAGAACCTTGTAAGGTTTTTTCCCAAAAAATACGCCGTTCTGAAGGTGGGTTAATATGTTCTTTAACTAAGCCTCGGTATTTTTCTGCTAATTGCGCTAAGCGCCCAAAGGCTGGCGGGATTAAGCTTTCTATTTTAGCGCGTAATAAACGGGTGAGTACAGGAGATGCGCCTCCTGAAGAGATAGCTGCAACAATAGGTGAGCGGTCAATAATAGCAGGGACAATAAAGCTGCATAAGCTAGGGTTGTCGACGACATTAACGGGGATATTGTGTTCTTCGGCTGTGGTGGTAACGAGTTTATTAATATTTTTTTGATTAGTCGCTGATATTATCAAGCGTTGACGATGAATATCATCAGCTGTAAAGCTTCTCTGTATAATATTTAAGTCGTATGTATTCTTTAACTGACTCACTTGTGAGCTTATTTCTGGGGCAATAACAGTAATATCTGCGCCGGCTTTAGCGAGTAGCTCTATTTTTCGAGCGGCAATTTCACCTGCACCAACAACTAAGCAGGGTTTGTTTTTTAAGTTGATAAAGAGGGGAAAGTAGTCCATGGTTTATATTAATGACGCTAGGTTATCGTTCGCGGATTTTGTCTTAGGTGCTATTATATGCGCTCTTTTAAAAGCATGATTGAGAAAATTTAACATCAGAATGATTGAATTTAATATAGAAGTGGACGCGGTTGGTTTGCATTGCCCTTTACCTTTATTGCGTTTAAAAAAAGCGTTAAAAGATATGTTGTCGGGTGAGGTAGTGAAAGTGACAGCGACTGATCCAGCAGCACATTTGGATTTTGGTGTTTATGCTGAGCAAACGGGTAATGAGATTATTGAATGTATTAAAGCCGGTGAGCAGCAAATTTTTTATGTGCGTAAAAAATAACTTGCCTGCCTGAAAATTAATGAGGTAGAGCGGACTTCAGTCCGCTTTTTTGCATATAAATATGTGTAACGGCAGGTAGGGAGCAATTAAGTTTTTAGTAATGGTGGGCTAAAAGTCGTCCCTGTTAGTCGTGATTAGGTCTTGCTATGAGTGTAAATATTGCTGAATAAATGTGTGACAATTAGCAGCATGGTTTCGGTTATTTTTACTGCGGACTTGCGTTTTTTATCTTCTACTACAAACTCATCAATAGAATCATTAATAAAATTAATCAATCCTGTCTGCTGAATTTGTTGGTCAAAGTGTTCTTGTAGTGAACCTTTTTGCTTAGATAAACTTTGTAATTGCGTACTTAATAGCTCGGCTTGCTTTTCTAGCCATTCTGGGCTTAACTCATCTTGCGTTGGAGTTTTGCCAAAAGCATGTTGATAAACGCAAATAATATCAAAGCATAAGTCCATAAATAGATGGCTCATCTCTTGGTTTTGCTCATTAATCGTCATAGGAAAAAGGTGGAAGATCATTTGCGCAAGTATGGGTTGGTCTTCTTGAAATTGGTTTAAAATTTTTCTGCCTTCTGTTTCGTCAAGGCTCCTAGCGTATTCTAAGGCTTTATAAAGTTCAGGTGTGGTTAGTTCGTGCATAGTTTACTCAGTGATTTGTTGTTTGAAGTTTTTGCATGGTGCTATTTTACAGGATCTAAAGTTTGATTCGTTCCATTAAGTAACATAAACAATCTTATCGAACGCTGAAAATCAGGGAAACGGAGCGATAGCGAAGTGATGATTTTTCGTCTGTAGTAGGCGACAGGGTTGTCGCCAATCCGAAGTGCACTGCGATAGCTGTGCGCGAGGGAGGCTAGTAGTTATCCCGAAAGCCGTCAAGCCATTTGAGGTGGCTTTAATGTAGCGGCTTTTGTGCGTTGTGAAGCGGACGCAGGGCGTACTGGGGTTTATCCAATTCGCTCCGTATGTGAATGAATATTTGGTGACAGGTAAAGTGGACTCCATTGTCAAGACCATTTTCTCCCAACAATAAGGAGAAATATCTAACATTCTCATACAAAATGTACTTCACTTGGTGTTTTATAACCCAAACTTTGATGCAACCGTTCTTGGTTATAAAACTCAAAATAACGCTTTAATCCAGGTCGTAATTCAGGCACTGTCTGATACTCATTCATATAAATATTCTCATATTTTACTGTTCGCCATAAGCGTTCTACAAAAATATTACCTAAAGCACGGCCACGCCCATCCATACTGATCTTAATTAAAAATTAAACCACGTCCTTAGGACGTGGAGTTGGTCGAAAGGCTCCGCCTGGAGAGACAAATAAAATCTACTCATGCATTCTAGTCATGTTGTCGCCACAACAAAAACTAGGAGAAAAAG
>Ga0256840_1001194_pt1 | contig 24935 bp, 25 predicted proteins | sample 355202metaG_FD_185969 | JGI IMG/M metagenome (GOLD analysis project Ga0256840, IMG submission 185969) | Hydrothermal vent microbial communities from Mid Atlantic Ridge, Atlantic Ocean - 355-202 | ecosystem: Environmental > Aquatic > Marine > Hydrothermal vents | place: Atlantic Ocean: Mid...
TCTGCCTTGAAGACCTTGTACTCCGGATTTTGTTCTTGGTGCGGCCGCTGCAACGGCGGTTGTTATGACTGCAGCGGCCGCTTCCGTGCCATTCTCTGCGACGCATGCCTTCTTCATGCCCATACCCATCAGGATGCCTTTGAGGAGGTACCTCCTCTCAAACCTGAACTTCAGAAGGGTGAGCTTTACGCTCTCTTCTTTCATGCCCTTGACTACATCATCTACGAACCCGGGGGTGGGTTTTTCTTCGATTTCATTTAATCTGCCCCTTTCCGGGAGGATAATCACCATATTCAGCTTCCCGTCTTCGTAGGGAATCTCAATAGCCTGAAAGTGTTCCCCCTCTATGTACCTGAAGCGCCCCGTCTGGTGCATTATCGGGGTGGTAACCGTTCCGTTGGGGGTGTAGAAGGTCCCGTTCTTTGTATTTTGCGGCTCGAACCTCCTCGACCAGTTGGCTTTGAAGTAAATCGCGTTGGTTATAACGAGCCTTGTGAGGGGGCTTAGACCTGAGACAGGTTCTCTGATCTTTCCAGCGGTCTGCTCCTCAACCCACCGGTTTATCCGGTTCTCAGCGCCCCTTGGGTCGTTTTTGAAGTCTACCTCCGCCAACGCGCTCATGTAGAATCTCTTCAGGATGGAGATGTAAGCCTCTTTCCGGATGCGACGACTATGAAGATGACCAGGATCGCCAGTACGTAGCTCATTCGGTTCACCCTGGTTATGTTGGGAGGGATGATGTAAATGGCTGGCGATGATTTCAAACTCGTTTGAAACAAAAGGAGAAGAAGGGTCAGAGAAGAGCCAGGGCTGCCATTACCTTCGCGTCCTCCACTATGTTGTCGATCTTCGCGTACTCGTTGGGTTGGTGGGCCGTCTCATCGAGCGTCGCCCATACGATCGCCGGGATCCCGAGCTTCCTGAAGTAGGCCGCGAAGGTTCCGCCTCCTATTCCTCCGACCTTAGCTTCTTTTCCGCGGAGCTTCCTCAGGGCCTCTTGGAGGAGCTTCACTATCTCGCCCTGTGGGTCGGTTGGTGGGGCGGCATCTCCCCTCTGAAGGACCTCGAACTCTATCTCCGGCAGAGCCTCGCCGTTGAACTCCTTCCTGTACTTCTCCTTAATCTCCTCGGCGAGGGCCTTTGCGTCTGCGAGGATGTCGTCTATGCCATACCTCGGCAGAATCCTGCAGTCAAAAACCACCTCGTGCTCTCCAGGTGCTATGTTCGGGCTGTCGGCCGGGCCACGAACCATCGTCGGCTCAAAGGTGCTCTCCGGCGGCTCGAACAGCTCGTCCCTCTCGCCGTACTTCTCGTGGAGGAGTTTGTCGAGGTGGTAGGCGAAGTCGAGGGCGACGCGGTGGGCGTTGAGTCCCTTGTCCGGCATGCTGGCGTGAACCTGCCGGCCTTTAACCCTCACCCTAAGCCAGAGGATGCTCTTCTCGGCCACCTCGATGAAAGTGCCTTCCTCGTTCCCGCCATCCGGGACGAGAACGAGGTCGTCCTTTCTGAAAAGCTCCGGGTGCTCCCTCATGAGCCACTCGACTCCGTACTTGCTTCCAGTTTCCTCGTCGCTGACGAAGGCCAGGATGACCGTCCTCTTTGGCCTTATCCCGAGGTTCATCATGGCCTTTACCGCGTAGAGTGAAGCCACCAAGCTCTGCCCGTTGTCCTCGCTTCCCCTGCCGTAGACCTTGCCGTCCTTGACGACCGGCTTAAACGGCTCGGTAACCGTCCACTTGCTTAGGTCCCCCGGTGGAACTATATCCATGTGGGTGAGGATCCATATCCTTGAGCTCTCCTCACCCTTTTCGCCGTAGTAGTATGCTAGAATACTCGGCCTCACCCCGTTCTTGGCCCTCTCGTCGGGGGCGTTGTAGACCTCAACCCTATCGAAGGGCCACTCCTTGATTATTTCGAGCAGCTTCTGAGCCTTGTCGTATTCTCCTTCTCCACCATAATCTGGGCTTAGTGCTGGGATTTTTACGAGTTCCATCAGGGTCTCCGTCATTTTGTCCCGGAGCCCCTCCACTTCCTGAAGGATGCGTTCAATATTTTCGGACATGGGTGCCACCGTTTTCAGTTGGTTCCTGTGCTTTTAAACCCACTGAGGCCTACCCTGCCCTCGGCACCCTCCGGAGCACGGTGCCTCCCCAGCAGAGGTCACTTTTACCCCTGCGCCCCCTATCTAACCGGGCAATACCTTATATACCACCCTGAGAATAGTTAAACATCCGCAGAGGAAAAGGGAGGTGTCGATTTGATAGAGATCACTTTCCTGGGGAGTGGTGGGGGCAGGTTCATCACCATAACCCAGTTCCGCTCCACGGGAGGATTCCACATACGGGCCAGTAGAAACCTTTACGTTGATCCCGGGCCGGGAGCGCTCGTCAGGAGCTGGCGCTACAAGCTCGACCCGCGGAGGCTCGACGCCATTTTCGTCTCCCACAGGCACGTTGACCACTGCAACGACCTCGAGGTCATGATCGAGGCCATGACAGGAGGGGCCCTGAAGAGAAGAGGAACCCTGATAGCCTCCAAAAGCGTCGTCTACGGGGATGAGACCCACACTCCCGCTGTCAGCGGCTACCACATCGACGTCCTTGAGGGGGTCCACACTCCCGAACCAGGCAATAAAATCTCCCTTGGGACCGAGGAGCTACTCATAACGCCGTGTCGGCACTCCGACCCAACTACTATCGGCTTTCGCATGAAGACTGCCTTTGGCGACATCTCGTACATTCCGGACACGGCCTACTTTGAGGACCTCGTCCGATGGCACGATGGTTCCAGGGTTTTGATCGCGGCGATAACCCGGCCGAGGGACATGGGGATACCCTACCACATGAGCACCGACGATGCGGTTGAGATGCTCAAGAACATGAGGCGGAAGCCCGAGGTTCTGATAATGAACCACATTGGCATGAAAATGCACTTCGCCAACCCCTACAAGGAGGCCAAGTACCTCGAAACCGTGACGGGGGTGAAGACTTACATAGCGAAGGAGGGTTTCAGGGTGATGGTCAAAAAGGGTGAGATAAACGTTAGGACGATGCGACCCGCTAGGTTCGTTTGAGTTGCCCTCTTTCCTTCTTTAACATCTTCTCAACGGTCTCGCTGACCACTCCATAGGCCACTTCAAACAGTTCATCCCTTCTCTTCTCGCTGGGCCCCTCCACGACGACCCTTATCTTCGGTTCCGTTCCGCTCGGCCTCACCAGAACCCAGGAGCCGTCTCTGAGGTTGAAGCGGATGCCGGACACTGTGAGAATATTCTTTATCTCCCCCGCGAGCCTCTCTTCAAGTGTCTTGCTGACCCTTTCTAGGACCGCCCCCTTCAGATCATCCGGGCACTTCACATTTCTCTTGGTCAGGTAGTACGTTGGTACGTTCTCCTCAACGATTTTCGATAGGGGCATTCCCTCTTCATCTATGAGTTTTATAAGAAGCCCCATCGTGACGAAACTGTCTATCCAGAGGCCGAATCTTGGATGGATGAACTTCCAGGGCTCCGCCGCAAAGATGGCGTTGTACCTTTTGATCCCGTCGTGGGGCTGGCCAAGTGGTACCCGATGAACCATTCCACCCGCCTTTTCAACGACGTCGTCTATCCTCGAACCGGTGTTTATCGACGTGACCACAACTCCCCCACCGTTTCCCTCGACGTATAGCTTCGCAAAGAGGGCTATCAGAGTATCCTCATCTATGTAGTTGCCCCTCTCATCAAAGACCGCTATCCTGTCGGCGTCACCGTCTTGAGCTACCGCCAGATCGGCACCGAGCTCCCTGACCAGCGCACCCAGATAGGATATGTTCTCGTATCTTGGCTCCGGTTTCCTCCCGGGGAAATGTCCGTCAACATGGGCGTTTATGCTGATCACCTCCGCCCCCATCTTGCGCAGTAGATATGGCGCAACGAGACTTCCCACCCCGTTGGCACCGTCGTACAGAACCTTCAAACCGGTTTCATGATCCACGAAATCCAGGACGGCGTTTATGTAGTCTTCGGTAACGTCAATGGGCCGGACGCCTTTTACCTCGTCCCATTCGGCCCGTCTGTACTCTCCCGAGAAAACGATTCTCTCAAGCTCCTCCTCCTGCTCGGTGTAGAATTCGGTGCCATCGCCGTTGAACACTTTGATGCCGTTGTCCGTTGGCGGGTTGTGGCTTGCGGTTATCATAACCCCAGCGTCGCCGTAGCGGTTGGTTCCCCATGCAAGGGTGGGGGTTGGAACGAGACCGAAGTCGAGTACCTCCATACCCGATCCAAGGAGTCCAGAAACGAGGGCATTGCGCAGCATCGTGCTGGAGGTTCTGCCATCCCGTGCAACCGCGGTTTTTCCGGTCCTGTAGGTCCCAAGGGCCATGCCGATGTTCAGTGCAAGCTCGGGGGTTACCCTCTCCCAGAGAGTCCCGCGTATTCCCGCAGTCCCGAAGAGCCTCATAGTACCACCGTAACTACTTGGAAATTGCCTTAAATAGGTTTGGTGGTGTAGATGGCCAGCCCCCTGAAGTTTACGAGCCTCATGAAGCGAGGCATCGCATCCCCCGCGAGGGGCAGTATGAAAACCGGTGTTCCAAGGACCCTGCCAAGTCCAAGGATCGGTTTGATGATCTCCGGGGTTGGTCTGACGCTGTACAGTGCCCGGGATCCCTCGTACAGCCCAAGACGTGGATGAAAGATGTCATCGATGTGGGCGTTTATGCCGAGTTCCCTGGCCTTCTCAACGGCGTCCCGGTTCCAGTCGATGGCGGTGACCTCGCGCCCCCCCTCCATGAGTCTCAGGGCCACTTTGAACTGGAACCCTATCCCCACCTCCGTGAGTTGCCCTCCTGTGTGTTCCAGCAGAAAATCGGCGAAATCCTCGATCGGCATGCCGAAACTTGGGGAGATACCTTAAAAGGGTTTATCCTTCAAACGACTCCAGAAAGCAAGAAGAAAAGTCAGAACACCGCCGTCTGGGTGTTCTTGTTGAATATGTGCACCTTCTTCATATCAAAGACGATGTCCACTTCGGTGTCCTCTTGGACTTTGGACTCGGCCGGGAACTTGGCCAGGAACGTCAGGTCGCCGGTGCTTAGGTGGGCGATTTTCTCCCCTCCGAGGTTCTCGATGATCTCTATCCTGACGCGTGTCATATTCTCCCCCGGTACTTTGACCTGGGCGAATATCGCATCATAGATGTCCTCTGGCCTTATTCCAAACACGACTTCCCTCCCGAGAAGTCCTTCCTCCCCAAGTACCTCAACCTGATCTGGAAGGAGCTTGAGTCTGAACTGGCCGAAGTCTACAAAGCCGTCCTCTCCAACCGTTGCGTCCAGGAAGTTCATCGGAGGGGATCCTATGAAGCCACCCACGAAGATGTTTGATGGGTGGTCGTAGACATCCTCCGGTGTTCCAACCTGCTGGAGTTCGCCGTGGTTGATTATGGCGATTCTGTCGCCCATCGTCATTGCCTCGACCTGATCGTGGGTGACGTATATGGTCGTGACGCCGAGCTGGCGCTGGAGTCTCTTGAGTTCGGCGCGCATCTTGACCCTCAATTTTGCGTCGAGGTTGCTCAGAGGCTCGTCCATGAGAAAGACGTGGGGTTTTCTGACTATGGCCCTTCCAAGGGCTACACGCTGTCTCTGTCCTCCGGAGAGTTCCCTCGGCTTTCTTTTCAGCAGCTCAGTTAGGCCGAGCATCTCCGCAACTTCATTTACGCGCTGCTCGATCTCTTCCTTCGGTATCTTCCTGAGCTTTAGCGGGAAGGCTATGTTGTCGTAGACCGTCATGTGCGGGTAGAGGGCGTAACTCTGGAAGACCATCGCTATATCCCTGTCCTTCGGCGGGACGAAGACCCCGTTTTCGGGGTCGGCCACGAGTTTGTCCCCGACGTATATCTGTCCCTTTGTGGGCTCTTCTAAGCCTGCTATCATTCTGAGCGTCGTGGTTTTGCCGCATCCGCTTGGACCGAGGAGTATCATGAACTCCCCGTCCTTTATGTGGAGGTTCATGTCCTTTACCGCCGTAACCTCCCCGAACTGCTTCCAGATTCCAATGAGCTTAACCTCGGCCATGCTACCACCTCAAAATTAAAGGGGGTTCAGCGCCTCCTCCTTCTCAGGAGGGGCAGAAGTGCAAGGGCGAGCAGTGCGGCCGGACCGCATATGCCCTTACCGGAGCTGGTGGACGTGGGACTCGGTGATGGCTGGGGGGTGCTTGAGGTGCTTGGGCTGCTGGTTGGGGATGGCGTGGAACTGGTGGATGGGCTCGGTGTTGTGGTCTGAGATGGAGATGCGCTTGAGGAGGTGGTTGTCGTGCTGCTGGATGATGTCGTTGAGGTGGGTGCCCCTGCCCCGGTTCCGTTTATCAGGGTGATCATCCTCACCGTGGCGAGACTGCCGGTGGTGGTGTTGTATGAACTAAGCTGCTGTTCCTGGGTTGGGTTGAACCCCCGCGGAACGAGTTCATCAATAACGCGCGGTGCGACGTTGTTTATTACTGCCTGGGGGTTTGCCCCTCCAAGTTTCCACTGCTCAGCCTTGACGGCCACGTTTCTCCACTTGTCGGGTCCGTAACCGTCCTGAGAGCCAACTAGGACTGATGCGTAGAGCCCGTAGCTGCCCACGTTGATGTACTTCTTCGGAACCTTGACCACGATGGCGTTCTGTGTTGGATCGGCGCTTATCTGCATCTCTCCCTGGTATACGGTTCCGTTTGCCAGGACTATCAGGTTCCCGTAGTCCCAGCCGGCTATCCTGAATGCCACATCCCATGGGTGCCTGGGGTCGAGCCTGACGTTGCTCCCCGGTCCATCAGGGAACATTTTAATGGCGCTTGTGTTTCCTCCTTTCTTGAAGTCAAGGTACACCTCTATTATCTGGAGGCTGAATCCGTTGGGTCCGTTCCACGGGTTCCCTCCAAGGTTTCTGAACCTGAACTGCATCACGTAGCTGTCGGTCTGCTCTATGAGTTTGAACTCCAGGAGGTCGAAGACTCCGGGTTTGAAGACGCTGTCGGTTGGGTAGGTGTAGGTTCCGGGCCCGTGATCGTCCCCCTCCGGATCCTTTATGTCGGCCAAGACAACTCCCTTGACCTCGGTCGGCAGTTTGACCTCAACCGGAGTGGTTATCCTCACGAGGTTGCCGTCCTTAACCGTGGAGACCGCGAAGTAGAAGTCGTTGGGGGTTTCTATGTAGCTGAACGGGACGATGATCTCGATTGATTTTCCGTTCTTTACGACCTTTGCGGTGCCTATCTTTTTGCTGCCCTCGTAGCCGGTGGCGTTGAAGACCTCCGCTTTGCCGTTTTCGTACACCACATGCTTGGTTATCATGAGCCCCACACTGTCTACGGAGTATGGCCAGACCGAGTAGCGCAGTTCGCTGGGCTTCTTCTGGAGGATGGTGAACGTGTTGCCGACGTGTTTGCCCGCCTCGTAGATGCTCACCTCGAACTCGCTGACGTTTCCGTTCAGGACGAAGTGCAGTCCCTCCCCGTCGAAGTAGATGCTCACGTTCTTGGCCATGGGGGACAGGCTTGAGTACGTCTTGACCTCGCCCTTCTTCAGCCCCACCGGACCGGCGTTCTGGTAAGGCTGGCCATCCGGATAGTAGTTGCCGTACAGGTAGCTCGGGGGAGCCACACCTGCCAGCCGGTAGATCTCGTACAGGTACGTCTTGAAGTAGCGGTCGAAGGTGTAGTCCTGGCCGCTATCCTGATCGCTTCCGTACCACCAGAACCAATCACTTCCCTCCGCGCGGAAGAGGTACTCGTAGGCCGTGTCCCACGCACTGCTATTCATACTATTCTTATGGGCCATGAGGGTCTTCCTCGCCAGGTACAGCCAGTACCATGCGTAGTTCTCCTGAGGCTCCCCTATCCAGGTTGAGAGCGTTCCGTCGATCCAGCTGCTCTCCGGCCACTGCATCTTCTCCTTCACGCCCGCCATCTCATAGAGCTGGTTCAGGGTCTGGGCCTTGAGGAGGGCGTTGACCCGGTTCCCAGTGAAGTCGAGGCGTTCCATCACCTTTGGGGTGAGTTTGTTTGCTTTGTCCCCGTACATCTTGATGTACTCGGTGGGGGTGACGGTTCTTATGAGTCCTGCGTTCTGGAGCTCCGTGAGTTTTTTATAGAGCTCGGTTAGGAAGAGATCACCCTCGTAGGGGTAGTTCTCCCAGGGGTTTTCCCCGTCTAATGCGATAACGTAGACGAGGCTGCCGTCGGTGTTCTCCTTCTGCACCTTCAGGAGTTCGTTGACGAAGTCCTGGACTGCCTGTTCCTGGTTCATTCCCGCGTAGTTAAAGCCGACCCTGTCGCTCAGCGCGTGGTCGCGCGGGAACAGCCATATCTTCTTATCGCCGAACTGTGCAACCCATGGTCTGTAGTAGTCCCCCACCGTATTGGGGACGCCGAGCTTCTGGAGCACGAGCTGGTCTGTTATGACCCACTTCCATCCGTTGTCCGCGAGTATCTCAAGGGTCTTGTCGTTGAGGGCGCACTCCGCCGCCCAGCCCCCATTGGGTGTCACCGTACCGTTGCCGAGGTACTCCCTGTAGAGACTGTCCGCCTTCTTCACCTGTGCGTCGAAGTCGCTCTCCCAGCCAAAGTCATTGAGTATCGGGCCTATCGGGTGCGCGTAGGGAACCACGGTCACCTCAACGTTGCCACCACTGCCAAGGAGGTAATTTACCGTCTTGTACTCGTCGAGAGTGTGGTTTAAGAGCCACATCTGAGCGTTTAAGACGGTTTTGAGGTCGTCCCTTGTGTAGCCGCCCTGATCAACCCTGTCGTAGATTGCCTTGAGCTTCGGGTGGCTCAGTATGTACCCATGGTCCAGCCACGCGAGGTTAAAGTAAACGGCCAGGTCGATGTAGTCCTGCTCCGTGAACGCGCTGGTTACTGCCACCTTCTGCTCCTCGAGCGGCAGGTTCGCGTACTTTGCCTTCACCTGGAGCATCTTGTTCTTGAGGGCGGTGTAGTGCGTCCACAACTGTCTTATCGGGTTGCCGTTTGGATCCGCCACCGGCTCTCCGTTCCAGGGAATCGTGTTGTCAAAGAATCCGCCCGGAGCCTGAAGCATCTCCCACTTATCATCGACGGTGAGAGGTTCACCGTTGGCTATCTTATCGCTGATAATCTGTAGTGTGTCCTTCTTTCCATGCATGTAACCGATCAGCTGGGCTATCAACGACCCTGATAGGTCAACAGTGGCGTGCACGTCCGGGTATTTACTTAGGTAGTAAGCCATTTTCCAGTAGTCTCGAGCCGCATGGAGTCTGACCCAGGGCCTTGTGTACACACCCTGCACCGGGTCGTAGTAAAACGGCTGGTGCATGTGCCAGACTATTATGACGTTCAGGGGTTTTGCGTTGTCGTTTCCAGCGCTGACCGGGTGTACGGCCAGTAGGCTTACAGCCATCAAAAATATTGCAAAGAGGGAAACCAGCTTCTTCCTCATTCGGAATCACCTCACTCCTTCAAACCTCCAATTGTCAGCCCGCTCCTTATGTAGTTCTGGGCGAGCATGAAGACCACGAACACGGGCAGTGCAAAGAGCAGCGCGGCCGCCCCGAAGTAGTTCCACTGTATCCCCCTGCCGATTCCACCCATCAGGGTGTATATCCATACCGACAGCGGCTGGTTGCCCTGGTTGAGGAGCAGGCTTGCCAGGATGAACTCCGTCCATCCGCCGATGAAGGCGAATATCGCCACCGTGGCGATCCCCGGCAGTGCCATCGGCAGGAGCACGTACCTTATTATTTGCAGGTATCCCGCACCGTCCACGAGGGCGGCCTCGTCGAAGTCGGGGCTTATGGAGTCAACGTACCCTTTGAGGAGCCACGTGTTGAAGGGGACGCTGCCGGCGGCGTATATGAACGAGAGCACCGGGAGTTTGTTGTAAAGACCGAGCTTAACGAGCATACCGTAGAGGGCTATCAATCCCGCTATCCCCAGACCCCCGGCGACCTGGGTGAACATCAGGTAGAAGTAGAGCACGTGCTCCCTGCCGAAGAACTTCATGCGGGAGAAAGCGTACGCCGCCGGTATGACGAATATTAGGGACAGTACCACGGTCAGGGTGGCCAGTATGATGCTGTTCTTGAGGTATCCGAAGAACACGGAGTTCACGAACTTTCCGACGGTGGTGAGCGTTACCCTGCCTTTGTTCATGATCACCACGTACCTGACCATGGGGCCCGATACGGGGGTGCCGTCGATCTTTCCGGAGGTCATTATGACGTTCCTTATTATCCCGAACCCGATCGTGTTCTTCTGTCCTATCCGGGTTAGTATGAAGAGACCGTGAACCTTGGCGGTTAGCTGACCGCTGGTCTTCTGATTTGCCGGGACCGTGAACTGGATGTCCTTAACCGGTACGCTGAACTCTATCCCCGTGAACGGTCCGTACTTCACCTTTCCACTTAGTGTGCCGTCTTTCACGTAGAGCTTGCCGTTTTCAAGTACCGCGTTACCCTCCAGGATCCCGGTAAAGTTCTCGCTTATTCTTTGCCCCCCCAGTCCGAACAGAACTTCCCTGTAGGGTTCGAGTGTGACGTTCTTTGGTATTAGGTTCAGGTGGGTTGTTGCTATACTGCCCTGGGGGGATATGGACACCGTGAAGATGTAGTACACTGGGAACAGTATTACGAACATCACCAGTATCGCGGCCAGCGTGAGGGTGAACGTCTTGATGACCTCACTCTTTCTCCTTCCCATCATCCTCTGGCACCCTCCTGGAGCTTGCTTATTTTCACGTTAACGTACATGTACACGGCCAGTACGAGCGTCGCTATCACCATAACGGCGGCGGCCCTCCCGTAGTGGGGACTCGCCCCAAACGCCTTTCTGAAGCCGTACAGCAGGAGGAATTTATCCTCGAATAGCGGGGCGTTGTAGATATAGGGCACCATGAAGTACTGGAAGCTCGCGGCGCTTGTCAGGATGGTCGCGAAGGCTATCGGCTTACCGACGACCGGCAGGACGACGTGTCTGATCCTCTGCCAGTAGTTTGCACCGTCTATGATGGCCGCTTCCACGAGGGTGTCCGGAACCGACTGGAGGGCGGAGGTTATGACCGTCATCATGAAGGGATAAGCGAGCCACACCTCAATGATGTTCAGGGCTATGAACCCCCAGAACGCGTTGTTCGTCCAGTTGGGGAGGTTGCTCACTCCGATTGACTTTAGAATGATGTTTATGGGGCCAAAAACAGGATCGAACATGAACTTCCAAACGGTGACCGAAAAGAGGAGCGGAAGCGCCCACGGGATTATGAGGAGTGAGCGATATATCATCTTCCCCTTGACGTACTTGCTGTTGTACAGCAGGCTCAGGGCGGTTCCGACGAAAACCTTCAGTGTGACGCTCGTGAAGACGAAAAGCCACGTCCACATGAACGCGCTTCTGAATTTATCGTCGCCCAATATCCATCTGAAGTTCTCCAGACCCACAAAATGCATCGGAGAAACGGTGCTCTGGGCGGCGTTGTATATCGGGAAGTTTCCAAGCTGTGCGTTGGTGAACGCCAGGTAGATTGAGTATATGATGGGCCATAGGTTGAAAAACAGGAACGCAGCCATTCCAGGCAGAATAAGCAACAAAGCGATCATGGTGCTCTTCTTCACAGGCATCCCTCCAAAGCATCCCTCTAAAAAATGTTGGAAGGGAGGCTTCAGCCTCCTTGGATGTCCTTAAGGGCCTTGTCCTGGTACTTCTTCAGTATGGCCGGGATGTCCGCGTTGGCCGGGTTCTGGAGTATCTCGTTTATGGCACTGTCAACGTCGCCCCAGACAGGACCCATCTTCGGGCTCTTGGGCATGAGGTAGGCGTGCTGAACGGCCTGTCCGAAGCCGTAGATGACGGGGTCTTTCTGAACGTCTGGGTCGTTGAGGACCTCCGGGAGGACGGGGATGTACCCGAGCTGGAGGGCGAGCTGCTTGATAACCTGCGGGTTGGTGGTGAACCACTTGACGAACTTCCAGGCCGCTTCCTTGTTCTTTATGCCCTTGGCGAAGTAGAAGAGCTTGACTCCACCGTAGGGTCTCGGCCAGTAGGTCTTGCCGTCTTTGGTTATCGGCGGAAGCGGGACGATGCCGAAGCTTATGTTGGCGTTCTTGACGCTTGCGATGCTCCACGGGCCGTTGACCATCATCGGGGCCCTTCCTTCAAGGAAGATGCTCTGCTGGGTGTTGTAGTCGGCCGTCGGGGCCATGTAGGGCCAGATGTTCTTGAAGAAGAACTCGAATCCTTCGATAGTTGCAGGATTGTCGAGGCCCGGTTGCTCAGTCTTATCGTCGAAGTAGTATCCTCCAAAGGCCTGAGCCCACGCGGATATGAAATACGAGTTTATAGGATAGGCTATACCGTACTTCTTGTTGTTGGGGTCGTTGTACTTCTCCATTATGGCCTTCATCTCGGCGAAGGTCTTCGGCGGGTTCTGGATCATCTTCTTGTTGTATATGATGGCGACGGTCTCGGCTGCGAAGGGCATTGCGTAGTAGTGCCCCTTGTACTGCATGGCCTCCTGGGCCATTGGGGCGAACTTGTTCTTTATGTCCGCCGTAACGTAGTTGTCTATCGGTTCGAGGAGGCCGGCCTCGGCGAACTTTCCAATCCAGTCGTGAGCCCATATGAAGAGGTCGGGGCCCTGACCGCTTGGGATGGCCGCCTTCAGGGCATCCTCAAGGTTGGGCTTCTGTTCAAAGACTATGTTGACGTTCGGGCACATGGCCATGTACTCCTCGGCTATGCTCTGGAAGACCTGGAGCTCGTTGGGTTGCATCGCGTGCCAGATAACGACCTTTCCGCTGCCGCATTCTGTGGCCGGCGGTGTGGTCGTGGTTGTTGTGGTCGGGGACGACGATGTTGTCGACGTTGGGCTGCTGGTTGAACTGCTGCTCGTTGTTGTGGTTGATGATGAAGGCGTCGGCGAGGAGCTGGTTGTCGCTGGAGTGCTGCTCGTTGGGCTGGAGCTGGTGCTGCCCCCGCCGCTGATACAGCCGCTGGCCACTACGCTAAAAACCAAAACTCCAACTAAAAGCAGGGAAATCAATCCTCTCTTCATCTTTATACCACCCGCACTTGTGTTGGGTGATACAGTATCATCCTCAGTGATATATATACCTTGCGCTTCAGTGCCCCTTTAAGGGGGTGGTGTACCCCAGCGTACCCTGAAGTCTATCTTCGGAGGCACGCCTCAAAATGATGAAGGAGCACGGTGCAACCATCCTCTTTCCGTGTTCCCAGGGAGCCACTACCTTAACGGCACTGTCCGAGGGGTTGATCGCCACCAGAACACGCTCGTCCCCCTCCACCCTCTCGTACACGAGCACTTTCTCCCTAAACTCTAGCGGTCGAAACTCCCCTGTCTGAAGGGCCCTGCTGGACCTTCTCAGGTTTATCAGTTCCCTGGTTACGGTTAACACCTTTGCGTTCCATTCTTTTGGGTTCCATTTCATAGGCGTTCTGCCTGGTGCCATGCCTCCGTCATTTCCCCTCAGTCCAATCTCGTCGCCGTAGAATATGGAGGGAATCCCCCGGTACGTCATCAGAAACGCCAGTGCGCAGAGGTACCTTCCCACATTCCCCTTAACTAAGTCGAGGAAGCGTTCCGTGTCGTGATTGTCGAGGAAGTTGTACATCGCGTACTCCGCGGGACCCAGATGGGCGCTCAGCAGCTCCAGACCGTTGAGGAACTCCCCCGCGTCGATTTCACCCTCAACAAAGAACCTGAGAATGAGCTCGTAGAGGGGGTAGTTCATGGTGCCGTGGAATGCGCCGGGAACCCAGGGCCGGGGGTCGTCCATAACTTCCCCAACAAGGTAAGCGTCCTCCAGCATCCTCGTTTTAACCTCTTTCCAGACCCCCGGTGGAACGCCGTGGGCGACATCGAGTCGCCATCCGTCAGCGCCCCTTTCGAGCCAGTATCTCATGACGTCAACCATGAGCTCGCGTACCCTTCTGCTGTCGTGGTTCAGCCTCGGCATCAGCCAGACTGAAAAGAAGGACTCGTAGTTCCTTTTCATTCCTTTGAGCTTTCTGTGTTTCTCCGGCCACGGTTCCCTTGATTTCAGAACCTCCAGGAATTCTTCCGGGACAGCAGGGAATCCGGTAATCCTGTAGAAGTCCTGGTATCTGCTCTTTTCTCCGTTAAGAATGACGTCCTGGAAGTAGGGGTGGAAGAAGCTCGTGTGGTGGAAAACCCCATCGAGAATCAGTTTGATATCCCTCTTTTTGAGTTCCCCCACGAGCTCCCTGAAAGCTTCGTCTCCTCCAAGCTTCCCGTCAACTTGGAAATAGTTGGTAACATCGTAGCGGTGGTAGGTCATGGACTTGAATATAGGGGTGAGATAAAGCGCGTTTACGCCGAGTTCTTCGAGGTGTTCCAGCCGCTTTATTATTCCGGCCAAATCGCCGCCGTGGAACTGCTCCCTGCGGAACGCCCTGCCCCTCGGTGTTCCTGTAAGACCCCTCTCGAACCTGTCGGGCATTATCTGGTAGAAAACCCTCCCGTAGACCCAGCGGGGAGTTTCCGGACGGTATGGAACGGCCCTGAATGGCCCTATTTTCCTTATCCCGCCTTCCTGTGTCCGAACCTCAAAGGAGTACTCCAGTTCACCGTCTCCTGGTAGGATCGCCTCGAAGTACTCGAACAGTTCATCCCTCGCTTTTCTCATCATCCCAACTGTGACCTCGCTTTCCTGGAGGACGAGGGTGGCCCTGGTGACTGTCCCCAATTTCGCCCTAAGGAGAATGTGGGTTCTGCCTGACAATGTGTAGAGATACAGCAACGATGGAACGTGGAAAACCTCCTCGTCCCCTGTGATCGTGGCCACACTCGCGGTGCGCTTGAATCTGTAAGAATCTCTCTTGTAGATTGTCCTCTCCGAGTTTTCCAGATCTGGTGTGTAGTTTCCGCCCACAGAAAATCCGTAGTACCAGGTACCCTCAGGAAGCTCCACCCTTATTGTCCACCTTCTTCCGTCCTTTACCATCCTGAAGCTACCCTCGTTGAAGGCGTTGAAGCTTCCCAGAAGGTACGCATAGGCTTCGTCCCCTCCCGCAGGCGTTGAGAACTCGATGAGAGCTACCCTCCCAAAGGTTTCATCCTCCCTGAGCCCGAAAATTTTATACACTTTGGTCACCTCAAGTATCACTAGCGATGATTAAACTTTGATGAGTGAACTTAAGAATTTGGGGGTATTGCCATGAGGGAAGATGAGATCATTGATAAACTTCAAAAGCTGGGCCTGACCAAGTACGAGAGCGTCGCCTATATAACCCTTCTCAAGCTCGGCCCGAGCAAGGCCACGGACATAACCAAGGAGAGCGGAATTCCTCACACGAGGGTTTATGACGTCCTCAGTTCCCTTCACAGGAAGGGTTTTGTGGACGTCATGCACGGTTCTCCGCGGCTATACAAGCCGGTCAACCCTGAGGTGGTTCTTGAGAAGGTCAAGGAGGAGTTCGTGTCCGACATCGAGGAGCTGAAGGCTGCGTTCCTTGAGCTCTACCGTGAGGTTCACGGTGAGGAGCTCCCAGAGATATGGACCATCCAGGGATTTGATAACACCATTGAACGTGCGGAGTACGTTATACGCACCGCAAAGCATGAGGTCCTGATCAACACGCCGTTCGAGTTTCTGAAGCTTCTGAAGGAGGAGATAAAGCGCAGGAAGGATGTTGTCTTCGTCATCATCAGCAACTTCGATGAGGTTCCGGAGTGGCTTGAGGGAGAGAACATACTGCTGGCCAAGAGCGGCGGTGCCCCATGGCTTATGGCGAGCTGGATAATCGGGGACATCGACTACGCCCTCTTCTTCGGCGCCCTTCCGAAGGACAGGCGCAGGGAGAAGTTTTACTCCTTCTGGGCAAAGAGCCCTAGAATAATTCAGAACTACATGCACTGGTTCTACACGATATACTTCGACAACAGCGAGGTCATCAAACCCCTTGAGTACGATGCCCTGTCCAAACCCCTCGCCCTCGTGAACATAAGAACGCTCATCACGGTCCTGAAGTTTTCGAGGCTGCCGAAGAAGACCGAGATCATCGGGAGGATGATAGACACCAAAAAGCCGGTCACCCTCGATGGCCAGATAGTGAGCTATGAGTACACCCCCCTCACGGCAAACGTCACGTTCAGGTACAACGGCGACGAGCTAAAGGTGGGTGGAATCGGAAGCTACTTCGAGGACGTTGAGGGGGAGAGGTTCATACTCCTTGAGTGAGACCTTTCTTTCTTTTCGATTATATACCCCTTAGATCGCCTAGGGGGAGTTCGGGGTGAGAGCAGTGAAGGTTCTGGTTATAGGATTTGAGTATCTTCCTGTAAAGGTGGGTGGTCTCGCAGAGGCTGTAACCAGCATTGCGAAGGGACTGAGCGAACTGGGAAACGAGGTCATCGTTTTCACACCCGATCATGGAAGGGGCCTTGGGAAACCATTTACAACGTTCAGGGTCTCCTCTTCGGGGAAAAAGGTGGAGGTGACCGTGCGGAAGAGAGAGGAGAATGAAGTCACGGTTTACACCCTCGGCGGGGGTATTCTCTCCGATTCGGATGTCTACGGGCCTGGCTGGGACGGCATGTTGGAAAAGGCTGTTCTGTTCGGCAAGGCCTCCGTGGGCCTGATGAACGAACTTATCGGGGAGTTCATGCCCGACGTTGTCCACGCCCACGACTGGCACACCGTCTTTGCCCTTGGTCTCCTGAAGAAGTACTTCGATATAAGGAGCGTTTTCACCGTCCACAGGCTCAACAAGGCCAAGATTCCGGCCCGATATTTCCATGAAGCCAACCTCCCTGAATTAGCCCCTTACTCGGAGATAGACCCCGAGCACACCGCCGGATATATAGCGGACGCCGTGACGACCGTCAGCAGGAGCTACCTGTGGGAGGAGTGGGATTTCTTCAAGCACTTCGAGGGCAGGGTTACTCATGTCTTCAACGGCATAGACTGCTCCTTCTGGAACGAAGAGCTCATGGAAAGGAAGGATCTACCCAGAGAAGAGCGGCGGAGGCTCGTCTTGGAGCACTTCGGTCTGAGTGATGGGAAAGCTTTCATGTTCATAGGGCGCTTCGATAAAGCGCAGAAGGGGGTTGATTCACTGCTCCATACCATTGAGATACTCTCAAAAGACCCCTCATTTGAAGGCATGAGGTTTCTGGTTGTGGGAAAGGGAGATCCGGAGCTTGAAGCCTGGGCGAAGGCGGTTGAAGGGAGGTTCCCTTCCAACGTTCACGTCGTCACAGAGCTTCTTCCCAGAGAGTTCGTTCGTGAACTCTACGGCTCGATGGACTTCGTTATCGTCCCCTCGTACTTCGAGCCCTTCGGGCTGGTGCAGCTTGAGGCCATGTGTCTTGGTGCCATACCCATAGGCAGTGCCGTTGGTGGAATCAAGGACACCGTTGTGGACCTTGGAGAAGGGTTGGAGAACGCTACCGGGATACTGGTACCCCCCCGGGATGCCCTGGCACTTGCGAAGGCGATAGTTCGGGCGTGGGAGCTTGATGAAGCGACCCTTAAACTGCTCCGGGAGAACGGGAAGAGGCATGCCAGGGAGGATTTCACCTGGAAGAACGCGTGTTTGAGGTACATGAGTGTATATGAGAACCGGGTCGATAAGGCGATCCCCTTCCTTCGCTAGCGCTATCCGAACTCTGCCAGAAACTTTCTTTTCAACCTTTTCATCGTTCCGGAAACGCCGAGGGTTCTGAAGATGGCCTTTGAGCCGTTTATCTCTGTTACCAGCGTCAGAGCAAAGCGTAGCTCCTCGACGTGCTTCCTGTCAACCCTGACGATTCCGGTCTGGCTCTTCTCGTCGAATTTGATGAACCAGGGCTTTGCCCTCGCTGAGCCCAGGGTCCCCAGCGTTGAGAGGCTCGCGTCCCATATGACCCTCTTTACCTCCTCCTTCTTAAACGGCCTCTCCCCGATCACCTGAAATGCTATGTAGCGGTGCTTGTCCCTAAGTGTGGGTGGCAGGTACTTCGGCTTCTCCCTCATAGGCATCCGCACAACTTTGCCCGCCAACCTTTTTAAATCCCTTGGCGGGGCTATGGTTAGCGAGGTGAGTTCGTTGGTACGGGGGACACCTTACTTCTCATACGTCGTTCGCGAGCTACCTACAGGTTGTCAGCTCTGCGTCAGGGGTGAGAAGCTCGTCCTCTTCACGACCGGGGCCTGTCCGAGGGACTGCTTCTACTGCCCGCTGAGCCCCTGGCGGAGGGAGGACGTGGTTTACGCCAACGAGAGGCCGGTTAAGAGCGTTGATAACATCATAGGAGAGGCGATGATTCAGGAAGCAAAAGGGGCTGGCGTCACCGGCGGGGACCCGCTGGTGAGATTAGACAGGACCGTTGAGTATATCCGCTCTCTGAAGGAAGCATTCGGCGAGGACTTCCACGTTCACCTGTACACGACGGGCGCTCTGGCCACCAAGAAGAACCTTGAGATGCTCTACGACACCGGTCTGGATGAGATACGATTCCACCCGGACCTATTCAACCCGAACTCGAAGCTCTTCAAGGTGGAGATTGAGAACATTCACAATGCTTTCGACTTCGACTGGGACGTTGGGGGAGAAATTCCCTCGATCCCGGGTCAGTTCGAGAGGATGAAGTGGTACGCGGAGTTTTTGGACAGCCTTGGAGCGAAGTTCCTCAACGTGAACGAGCTTGAGTTCAGCGAGACAAACCTGAGGGCGATTCTCGACAGGGGGTACCGACCGATAAGCAACGAGAGTCCGGCTATAAAGGGTTCCCTTGGGCTCGGGCTTAAGCTGTTAGAATGGGGTGAGGAGAACACGTCGCTGAGCTATCACCTGTGCACGGCAAAGCTGAAAGATGCCGTCCAGCTAAGGAACAGGCTGAGGATGATGGCCAAGAACGTGGCCAAGCCTTACATGGAAATCACCAAAGACGGGACGCTTCGGTTTGGTATAGCCGAATACGGTGATTTGGACGAGCTCTACGCGCTCCTCGTCAGCGAGGCTGAAGTTCCAGCTGAGTGGCTCTACATAAACAGGGAGAAAGGCAGGATAGAGATGCCTGAGGAAGTTGCCCTTGAGCTTGCCGAGGCGATTGAAGGCGATGTTCGCTTTTTCATCGTCGAGGAGTACCCGACTTTCGACAGGCTTGAGGTGGAGAGGGTTCCGTTGCCCTAATCCCTGAGGGCAAGTCTCAGGAGCGGGTCGGTCAGCCTGTACTCCCCGTTTTCTTCTTCGATCCAGCCCATCTTCTTCAGGTTCTTCAGAAGTTCGTGAAGTCTCGGCTCGGGGGTTCTCATTTTCTTGAGTTCTAAGTAGTCCCGTATGAGGCTCCACCTGTTGTAACCCAGTGCTATCGCCCTTAAAATTCCAATGTACCGCCTGCTCCGTCTTTCAAGCTCTGAGAGCTCGCCAAGGAGGAGACCTTTGGCGATGTTGAGGGTTGACTCCATAGCCCTCTGAAAGTCATGGGTTTCGAGGTATCTCGCCCCAAAGAGAACGAGCCAGCCGGGTATGCCGTCGAGTATGGAGACGGCCTTCTCAATGTCTTCTTCCAGTACTACAACCCCTACCTCTTTAAATCCTACCCGCAGGAATGCTTTTGATGTCTCACTATCAAAGGGCTTTACGTATATCTCTCCCCCGACCCTTCCGTAGAGGGGGCTCTCATAGTCGTCTATGCCGAGAAAGTCATGCAGAAGTCCAACCTCCGAGCCCGTCAGTATGATCCGTAGATTGGGCAGGCTGTCGTATGCGTGGGCAAACAGCGCCAGGAGCTCCTTTCCGCCCCGCGAGCCGTAGAACCTGAGGTACTGGGCCTCGTCGAAGGCTATAATGAACTTCCCGGTTTTTTCTCCGAGTTCATTCAGCTCCCTGAATATCTCCCGGAGGGAGGCATCCCGGGGCTCAATCTGAAGGAACCTCAGGTTCAGTTTTACCCTGAACTTCGAGGCTATTCTCTGGAAGATGCTTCCTTTCGACTGGAGCTCCCGGATGAGGTCGTCCCTGGTTATGTGCCCGCTCTCGGCGTAGAGCTCCCTGCAGTCTATCAGAATCCCTGGGTTCTCGGTGAGGTAAGCTCTGAGGATGGAACTTTTGCCAACGCGTCTTATTCCAAGGAGGAGCGTTAGTGGATAGCGCTCGATGCTGTTTTCCAGTTCTCTGAACTCCTTCTCCCTGTCAAATATCTCCTCTCTTCTGCTCTTTGGTTTGAGGTCGAACAGCACTTACGCCACCGTAAGTAACTTACGGGGGCATAAGTTATAAGGGTTTCGAAAGATTTATTTACTCAGGAGGATATTAACCGCCATGCGGGTCTTCATCAAGGACTACCTCCTCCCATGGCTTCTCGTTCCGGGCTTCTGGTTTGCCCTGTGGCTGTTCGTTCCCCCCACAGGGGAAAACATTACAGCGGTCAACCTTTTCGCGGCTCTCCTTCTGCTGGTTCCCTTTCTCCTTGCGGCGCTGTACTTCGTTGGGAAGGCCCTTGAGCGCTACGGATACTCGGGAGAGGACATCAAAAGACTGCCCGAGATAATCGAAAAGGCCCACGGGAGGCCTTATCTTCCGAAAGAGGTGTTCAATATTGTCGGCGATGCCCTTGTCTTCTGGGGCCTACATTCTCGAGCGCCCTGATGATGACCGGAGACTCGGTGAGGGGGAGTTCTCAACGGGATTTTTATATTCGCCATAATCTTTGCCTTCTTTGTTCTCCTCGTTTCCATGGTCATCTGGGTTATGGGGCTTCCCTTTGCCCTCTACGAGTTACTCAAGGGAAAGGAGCTGAATAGAGGTTTCTTGATTGAGCTAACAATAAGGCAGAACCTCTTATATACAGCGGTTCTCGTCGCGGTCAGGCTCATAGCGCTCCACTCCAGCTATCCATCCGATAGTGGCCCTGTAGGTGAGCTTATGGCCTTTGGCCGGAAAACGGAACTTGTAAAGTTTCTCCTTGAGCTTTCGGGGTTAAACTTTCTGTTTGGCTTAATTGGCATCTACCTTCCCAAGAAATCGAGGAAGCTGACCGCTCTGGCTTTAACATTGATCCTTATGGCTCAAATCCTGCTCGTCTGGAGGGTTCTCACGGGTAAGTTTTAAATATTTCGTGCATGCATGCACTTACAGGTGGTGCCGTTGGGAAAGACGATAACCATAGCGGATGACGTTTACTACGAGCTCGTCAGGATGAAGGGGAACAAGAGCTTCTCCGAGCTCCTGAGGGAGCTCATAGGCAAGAAAAAAAAGGGCAACCTCGATGTGCTCATGATAGCATTCGGGACAATGACGGAAGAAGAGGCCAAGGAATTTGAGAAGGAAATGAAGGAGGTTGAGGAATGGTTGAACTCTTGGACACCAGCGTGGTGATTGAGCTGTTCAAAGGCAATCAGAAGGTTTCAGTGCAACTCTCCGAAGATGCCGAGTATGCCCTTCCGTCGATAGTGCTCTTTGAGCTCCTTTGCGGGAAGCTCAAACCCCGGCAGAGGCTGGCCCTCGAAAAGATGCCTGTCCTGGACTTTGACAGGGCTAGTGCAGAGATTGCAGGTGTGATATTCAGGGATTCAATGTCAAAGGGTCTAAAGCCCCCAACTAAGGACCTCCTCATAGCCTCGACTGCGATAGCCCACAATGCAACGCTCTATACCTGCGATAAGGACTTCAAACGCTTCGAAGAGTATGGGCTGAAGGTAAAGGTTTTGTAGAGGTGAACCTCAGAAAGCCGGGGGATGTTTTGTGAGTAAAAACCCTATATCTTTAGCATTTAGGTACGCCCCTTTTCCTGATTTCGTTTGGGTTCGGAGTGCTATTATTTGGGTTTATCTACTTGATGTTTGCGAAACCGGGCACTTCTTTCATTCCCCTCGTTAAAATGCTCGGCGTTTTGTTTATAATTGGTGCCTTCGCGCTGTTTCTTGTGGTGACACTACAGGAAATGGACAAGAAAACACCGGAAAAAGTTTTCTACTCTTGGAGAGACTTCCTCAAGGAACTTTCAGCGTCCCTTTTAATGTTTATCATTGCGTACTTCTCGGGGGTGAGCCTGGAAAAGAGCGTTTCGATGGCGCTCTACGTTTCTGTTATATCTGGCTGGTACTGTTCCATGATTGCCTACAGGAATGTAATATCCGACCGGATACTCAAAATCCGGGCCGTTGTAAATTTTGTGGCTATAATTTTGGGGCTTTACCTCTTCGTGATTGATAGTCTGGTCATAAGCGGGCTGATTGGGATACTTTTCGCGGTTGTTTCTGAAAAAGACTACAAGGTAACACGAAAACTTGTAGAAGTGGGTTTGCTGGAGAGGAAATACGCCGAAGGCGGGGCCTGGCGGTTGTTTTACGGCATCTTTTATGGGTTTGGGGTGGTAGTGGCTCTGATGATATTCACGGGGAAGTACAGTGCTTTCTTCATCAGGGAGTCCCTGCTAACGATGTTTAGGCTACTTTATCTGTTCACGGCGATTTTCCTCCCCTTTGGAACGTTTCTCGGGTGGTTGAGGTTGAAGGTTCAGGGAATAAAACTCGATGACCAATGATGATATTGCTAAGGGCGAACTTCTGTGTTCTTTTGTTCGCTCTTTTACTCTGGCTTCTTTTGTCTGGTTCTCGTCGTTTTGGTACGGTTGAAAATTGAAAATCCTACGAAAAAAAAACGTTATTTAATCCAACTTGTAAAAAGAAAAGTTTATATAGTTTCATATGTTATTTTGGGTGACCAACTGGTCAGGTGGTGGCTATGGAGTGGAGAAAGGCGACGTTCGGCTTGTTTCTGGTCTTTATGGTGCTTAGCCTGCAGTTGATTGCGGCACCGCAGGCCATGGCTATGAGTACTAACAACGCCAGCGTGACCTTTAGGAGGGCAGTCGTTGCCTGGTACGATGAGAATGGTAAGCTTGAGATGAACGTGACGTGGATTAACAAGGTGGTGAACTTCACGAATCTGACGAAGGGCTGTCCGCTTCACCACGCCAATGTAACGCCGAAGGTAAACGTTTCAGTGGTCACGCTTTACAACATGAGTAAGAAGCACGAGCAGTTACTGTTCTTCAGGCTGAACTTCTACAACAGCACGTTTAATTACACGATGTACGCGCTCGTTTACCGCGCCGAGAGGAGCCAGTACAACTTCACACTGGTTACGAGGATATTCACTGACCCGAAGACTGGGGCATATAAGGCTTACCTGACGGGAATGAACATTGCTCCCGCTAACGAGAAGAAGTCTCTTCCTGTTGGGGATGTTATACTTACCGCCGACAACCTGACGCTCTCCCAGTATTACTGGACTCTTAACAAGGTTCTTATGAAGCTTCGCAGGGGTGACGAAACTAACTGGATTTGGGATAGGAGTGCTTACGAGCTGAGGCACCTCTCTCACCAGGTGAGACTAAAACTTCCAGAGTACGATCAGGAGAAAGCAGTGGGAATAACAACAGTTATGGACGGATTCTGGTCATGTATATTAGGTTGTGTATTGGAAAAAGCAGTTGAAGATTCTGATTTAGTAAAAACTTGTTATTATCTTTGCTATATAGCAGCCATGGATCCGTCCAAGACAACAGTAGTTGCATGTGCACTATGCCTCGGTGTAGCTTGGGGGCCTTGTGTAGGTGAATGTCTGTGGGAGAAGTTCGTTGGATGATCAAGATGTTTTTAATTGCCACTTTGTTTTTATATCTTGGGGGGTGTGTTGGCATGGACAAAATCCTCGAGGAAGAACTCCTTAGGAGTGTTCCTATATTTTTCCTTGCTTTTATGACATATGCCTTCATCTGGGGAGCCAGTGGTGAAAAACTTCCGGCAGTTTGGGCACCGATAATCTCACTGACACTGAGCATTGGGACTCTTCCTCTTAGGATATGGTACAGGAGGCGGAAGCATGAGGCTTAAATTCGGAGTTCTTGGGCTGGCTTTATTCGGTGTTGTAACCATCCTCTGGAAGCAATTCAACACTCCATCAACGTCTGGAAGGACATTACTGTTCCTTCTTTTGAGTCTCCTTCCAATAACTTTAATTCCCTATCTATTTGTGGACGAGCTTGGGGAAATGAAGAACCCGAAGAAATTGGCTCTGGTTCTGACCGTAGTCCTAATTCTTGGACTGCTCAGCGCAGCCTACAACGGAAACCTGAATTCCAATTTTGTTCTCACGTGGGCACTTCTTCTCGGTATCGTCTGGCTACTAACGATGGGCAAAACATCTGGTAAAGGGGTGAGACGTTGATGCTGGAGGAATATGTGTCCGGCATCTTATTTGGAATTTCCCTATGGCTGCTAACATCGGGACTTATTTTATACTTTAAGACCCCAAAGACTTTCTCGTTTGTAATCCGGGAAAGTGACTTGGAAGTGGTTCCCAAAAACGAACTTCCCGACGAAGTGAGGAAATACAAACGTAGACTGGAGGAATCCCTCCGCCAAAAACTCATTGAAAAGAGTAGGAAGGAAGCGAGAAACCGACTCTTGGCTGGAGTGTTTCTGCTCGTGGTTACAGTTTTATTCAACCTCTTTGGTGGTGTTCCATGACGCAAAACATAGCAAGATTCTGTATCTTCCTTTTTATTGCCCTTTCGATGGCTTATGGCTTTTATACTAGCAGGTTGTTTCCTTTAACCGTTGGCATCGTTTCGGCAGTGCTCTACGCACTCAGCCTTCGGGAGGAAGACCTGCCGGAGTTAACGGGCCTCGTTGCGATGTTCTCATCGATATTGCCCTCTGGAAAAACTCACTTAGGTACCTTTCGATACTCGGTGTTGTCCTGCTGGCAATCCTTGAATTTTCGGCGATAATGAGAAGAAGAGAAATGAAAAGAGCCGTTGAGGCTCAAAATTAGTCATTAACTTTTTTCAATCCCTATCTTCGCCTGGACCTCCGGCCACTCGACGACGTAGCCCTTGGCCTCCTCAAAGCGAACCTCAACCGCTCTCGTCTCCTTCTTCACGTGGTCTAGGTTCTCTTTGAGTAAC
>Ga0256840_1001195_pt1 | contig 24930 bp, 23 predicted proteins | sample 355202metaG_FD_185969 | JGI IMG/M metagenome (GOLD analysis project Ga0256840, IMG submission 185969) | Hydrothermal vent microbial communities from Mid Atlantic Ridge, Atlantic Ocean - 355-202 | ecosystem: Environmental > Aquatic > Marine > Hydrothermal vents | place: Atlantic Ocean: Mid...
TTATAAAGTTTTTATGGGTAAATATCTGAGAAAATTATTAAGTTTAAAACGCTATAATAAGCATAAAATTTATCTTTGGAAAATAATTGAAAAAAGCATTTACACTTCTTGAACTCGTTTTTGTGATTGTTATCATAGGCATATTATCAGCTGTAGCAATTCCAAAATTTTTAAATGTAAAAAACCACTCTGTCATAGAGAGTATGTCATATACACTGACAAGTGGCGTAAAAAATGCCACTGAGCTTGCGTTAAACTATATGTATATAGAGGACAATACATCATTTAAGCTAAATGATGTCTTATTTATAAACGAGTTAGAACTTGTCAAGAACTTAAAATGGAACTATACACAATCTGGATCCTACAACAAAGATGGAACTTACTCATTGCGCGATGAGGATTACTCAACTCCAGCAGTTGTCATGAGAATTACTCTAGACTTAGACGAGAGAGTCATTAAGTATAGAATTGATTGTGGAAATATAAAGCTTTCTACACATGGGGATTTGCGTAAATTATGTGCTGAAAAATGGGGAACTGAAGACATTCAAGGAACAGTAGGATTTTAACTTCTGTCCTACCCCTCTTTAAGCACAAAAGTGCCATTCGTGTCACTATATTCCCAGTGGTCGTTACTATCTGCTTTTCCAACGCCATTTTCATTAACTCCGCTGTTACTACTTGATGCGGGACCACGATAATCATCGTTTGAACTGCAGCTCCATTTGGCATTCACACTTGCTGGATTTTTTAAAATATAAGAAAATGCCTCACTGTTTGCACAATCACCAAGTTTTGTAGGGTATCCGATGTCACAGTCAAAAACTCCATCATTTGTATCATCTCCATCAGAACAATCAACACTTTGGGAGTTTCCCCAGTTAAAAGCACCCTCAGCCGTTATCCAATCTGCATGAATGTCATCTAAAGCAGACTGCACAGTAGCAGCCGTTGCCATTTCAGAAGAGACTTTTGCATGAGAAGAGAGATGACTAAACTTTGGTACAGCAACTGCGGCTAAAACACCAATGATTACTATAACAAAAATTAGTTCAAGAAGTGTGAATGCTTTTTTCAAGAGAAGAGCCTTTTATTAAAAGAGTGAAGATAAAAAGAGGAGTAAACTCTTCTTTTTATCTATTGCATATACTTAGAAAGTAAGTGTATGTGCAGTCGTGCTGTTTTCATCATTTACTTTAGCACATTTTGCCTGTGTTTTAGAATCTTCAAGCTGATTACAGTCAACACCATAAACAATAGTATTTCTGTCAGTCATATTGATATCCGCAACAACATTTCCATTATGTGGATCGGTATATACAGTTGAGTTTTTATCCGTACTCCAAGTCCAGTTTCTTCCGTTTAAGCCAACAAGATCTTTTAAAGAATATGAAATATTGCCTTCCATATCTCTTTGATTTACAGCCACTTCTGCACCTGCATTTGCCATGTCGCTTGTTACTTTAATGATGTTATTCGCTTCAGCAGTTTGCTTTAAGTTTGTAAATTTTGGAACAGCTACTGCTGCTAAAACACCTATAATTACGATAACGAAGATCAACTCTATAAGTGTAAAACCACTTCTTTTCATCTTTCTTTCCTTGTATTAAATTTATCTTACGCACTAATTATATCGACATAAGCTGAGAAAACCTTAAATTAATTCTAAAAGTGTGACAAATAAAACAGAAGGTGTTACCATAAACACCACTTTCAGTAACTTCTCCACCACGCTCAGCCCACCCTGAAGGATTGGTTCCAAATAATACCGTCGGAACCGGTACTTCAGTGCTGGCTTTATGTTTTTAAAAGCTAAAGAGTAAACTAAAAAATTAAACTTTTTTCAGTGAGGAAAGGTCAAACCATATCACTTCATTTTCACACTCTATAGTGAGTACACATGTTTTTTTACTTATGGCTTTCGCATTTTTTACACCGTCTAAAAGAACTATATTCATTTGTGTCTGTGGGTCATATGCCAAGAGTGTTTCATTTTCCACAAGAAAAAAACGCCCACCGCCACAACCGTCACCTATAATCCCCTCACATACCAAAGGGGAATTTTTATCAAAACCATGAATCATCTAAACAGTCCTCTTTTGCATCTTCTAAAAACTCTTTATAATCATTTGAATTTTTATCTATTTTTTTATACTCTTCGTATGTATAGCCTTTAAATGTTGCATCATCTAGGCATTTACAAAGCTTAGTTGTATTTGCATCGCCCCTGCAGTGTGAAAGCATCTCTTTTTTTTGCCCCTCTTTCCAACCCATATAAGAAGTATAATAAGGGTACAATGCCCAAATACCAAAACCGATAGTGAGCACAATATTAAGCATATGCTCTTTTTTCTTCGTGACACGCCACTTTTTAATATCATAATATATGAGCAATACAAAAATAATTTGCAAGCCGATATTAAACCAATCACTCTCTAAAAAATCAAACAAATTTATTTTCCTTTTTCTCGCTTTTTTGTAGTGCCAACTATTGCAACTTTTTTGCCACACTCAGCCCACCCTAAAGGATGGGTTCCAAATAATACCGTCGGAACCGGTACTTTCTATGCTAAAGCATGACTTAGAAAAAAACTAAATTTTTTTCTGTAGTGCCGGCTGTTATTTTTTTAATTGCCTCAGCACACATTGTCAAACCAAATGTGGCAGTCACGCCCATAAAACTGCCTTTTTCCTTTACAACCGCCTCTTCACTTGAAAAAATCACTTTATATTTTTTCTTAAAACCACGCTTTTTCAACTCATACCTAATTTTTGAGCCAAATTTATCGCCATAACTTTTCCAGATATCTCCTACTTGTACCTTTGTCGGGTCAAGCCGTTTGGCACTTCCAAAAGAAGAGATGAGTTTTTTATGGCATTTTTGCGCAAGCGCGAGTTTTGCATTTCTGTCATCTATGGCATCCAAAACCAAATCATACGCTTCAAAATCAAAGGCTTGCACCCATGCTTCATCTATGCGTTTGTTGATTACATGTAACTCAGGGTAATGCTCTTTGAGTGCCTCTACCTTAGTCTCATTCTCATGCAACTCCGACCACATTTGACGGTTTTGGTTTGACTCTTCATAGCTATCAAAATCTACGATAGAATTGATTGTGGAAATATAAAGCTTTCTACACATGGGGATTTGCGTAAATTATGTGCTGAAAAATGGGGAACTGAAGACATTCAAGGAACAGTAGGATTTTAACTTCTGTCCTACCCCTCTTTAAGCACAAAAGTGCCATTCGTGTCACTATATTCCCAGTGGTCGTTACTATCTGCTTTTCCAACGCCATTTTCATTAACTCCGCTGTTACTACTTGATGCGGGACCACGATAATCATCGTTTGAACTGCAGCTCCATTTGGCATTCACACTTGCTGGATTTTTTAAAATATAAGAAAATGCCTCACTGTTTGCACAATCACCAAGTTTTGTAGGGTATCCGATGTCACAGTCAAAAACTCCATCATTTGTATCATCTCCATCAGAACAATCAACACTTTGGGAGTTTCCCCAGTTAAAAGCACCCTCAGCCGTTATCCAATCTGCATGAATGTCATCTAAAGCAGACTGCACAGTAGCAGCCGTTGCCATTTCAGAAGAGACTTTTGCATGAGAAGAGAGATGACTAAACTTTGGTACAGCAACTGCGGCTAAAACACCAATGATTACTATAACAAAAATTAGTTCAAGAAGTGTGAATGCTTTTTTCAAGAGAAGAGCCTTTTATTAAAAGAGTGAAGATAAAAAGAGGAGTAAACTCTTCTTTTTATCTATTGCATATACTTAGAAAGTAAGTGTATGTGCAGTCGTGCTGTTTTCATCATTTACTTTAGCACATTTTGCCTGTGTTTTAGAATCTTCAAGCTGATTACAGTCAACACCATAAACAATAGTATTTCTGTCAGTCATATTGATATCCGCAACAACATTTCCATTATGTGGATCGGTATATACAGTTGAGTTTTTATCCGTACTCCAAGTCCAGTTTCTTCCGTTTAAGCCAACAAGATCTTTTAAAGAATATGAAATATTGCCTTCCATATCTCTTTGATTTACAGCCACTTCTGCACCTGCATTTGCCATGTCGCTTGTTACTTTAATGATGTTATTCGCTTCAGCAGTTTGCTTTAAGTTTGTAAATTTTGGAACAGCTACTGCTGCTAAAACACCTATAATTACGATAACGAAGATCAACTCTATAAGTGTAAAACCACTTCTTTTCATCTTTCTTTCCTTGTATTAAATTTATCTTACGCACTAATTATATCGACATAAGCTGAGAAAACCTTAAATTAATTCTAAAAGTGTGACAAATAAAACAGAAGGTGTTACCATAAACACCACTTTCAGTAACTTCTCCACCACGCTCAGCCCACCCTGAAGGATTGGTTCCAAATAATACCGTCGGAACCGGTACTTCAGTGCTGGCTTTATGTTTTTAAAAGCTAAAGAGTAAACTAAAAAATTAAACTTTTTTCAGTGAGGAAAGGTCAAACCATATCACTTCATTTTCACACTCTATAGTGAGTACACATGTTTTTTTACTTATGGCTTTCGCATTTTTTACACCGTCTAAAAGAACTATATTCATTTGTGTCTGTGGGTCATATGCCAAGAGTGTTTCATTTTCCACAAGAAAAAAACGCCCACCGCCACAACCGTCACCTATAATCCCCTCACATACCAAAGGGGAATTTTTATCAAAACCATGAATCATCTAAACAGTCCTCTTTTGCATCTTCTAAAAACTCTTTATAATCATTTGAATTTTTATCTATTTTTTTATACTCTTCGTATGTATAGCCTTTAAATGTTGCATCATCTAGGCATTTACAAAGCTTAGTTGTATTTGCATCGCCCCTGCAGTGTGAAAGCATCTCTTTTTTTTGCCCCTCTTTCCAACCCATATAAGAAGTATAATAAGGGTACAATGCCCAAATACCAAAACCGATAGTGAGCACAATATTAAGCATATGCTCTTTTTTCTTCGTGACACGCCACTTTTTAATATCATAATATATGAGCAATACAAAAATAATTTGCAAGCCGATATTAAACCAATCACTCTCTAAAAAATCAAACAAATTTATTTTCCTTTTTCTCGCTTTTTTGTAGTGCCAACTATTGCAACTTTTTTGCCACACTCAGCCCACCCTAAAGGATGGGTTCCAAATAATACCGTCGGAACCGGTACTTTCTATGCTAAAGCATGACTTAGAAAAAAACTAAATTTTTTTCTGTAGTGCCGGCTGTTATTTTTTTAATTGCCTCAGCACACATTGTCAAACCAAATGTGGCAGTCACGCCCATAAAACTGCCTTTTTCCTTTACAACCGCCTCTTCACTTGAAAAAATCACTTTATATTTTTTCTTAAAACCACGCTTTTTCAACTCATACCTAATTTTTGAGCCAAATTTATCGCCATAACTTTTCCAGATATCTCCTACTTGTACCTTTGTCGGGTCAAGCCGTTTGGCACTTCCAAAAGAAGAGATGAGTTTTTTATGGCATTTTTGCGCAAGCGCGAGTTTTGCATTTCTGTCATCTATGGCATCCAAAACCAAATCATACGCTTCAAAATCAAAGGCTTGCACCCATGCTTCATCTATGCGTTTGTTGATTACATGTAACTCAGGGTAATGCTCTTTGAGTGCCTCTACCTTAGTCTCATTCTCATGCAACTCCGACCACATTTGACGGTTTTGGTTTGACTCTTCATAGCTATCAAAATCTACGATAGTAATGTTTTTGACACCACTTCTGTATAAACAATCCAAACAAAAACTACCAACTCCGCCGACACCTAAAAGGATGATTTTTGCATCTTCAAGCTTTGTAAAATCATCTTTAAGCAATAGTTTTATACGGTCATATTTCTGACTCATTTAAAGCCAATCCTGAAGTTGCTTTATACTTTTGTATGCACTTAAATCAAGCATAATAGGCGTCATAGAGATAAAACCATCTCGAATTGCTTCATAATCGCTTAACTCTTTATGTCCCTTGCGTGCTCTAAAATTGAGTGGATGTAAACCAAGCCAATAGTGTTCCTCTCCTCGTGGATTTCTATGAATCTCCGCTTCGTTTGCATAAACTCTATAGCCTGCATAAGTTATTTTTATGTCAGCTTCTTGCTTTTGTGGAGGAATATTGATGTTTAAAAACTCTCTATCAGCCAAAGGAAAGCCCTCTTGCCTTATCTGTGTGACAATCTTTTTAATAGTTTTTTGTGCCAAGGTAAAATCATTATTTGGGTTTGTAAAGTCCATCACCTGAGAAATTGCGATAGAAGGAATATTGTGTAACACTCCCTCCATCGCACCCGCAGCGGTTCCAGAGTAGGTAATATCTTCACCCATATTTGAGCCACGATTAATACCGCTTACAATTAAGTCCGGCTTTTGATCTTGAAAAATCACACTCAGTGAAAGATAAACACAATCACTCGGTGTTCCATCCTCAAGCTTGAAGAAATTTTCTTCAATTCCAATAAAACGCAAAGGTTTCGTAAGCGTCAACGAGTGCCCACAGGCAGACTTCTCATTTGCAGGTGCTACAACCGTCACCTCAACATCTTCAAGTTCACGCAAGGCATGCACCAAGCAACGCAGTCCTTTTGCTTCATAACCATCATCATTTGTTACTAATATTTTATACTTTTTTTTCATAAAAAGATTTTATCATTTTATTAAAAACAATGCTAGGATTCTTCTTATTTAAGTAAAGAAGATTATAATAACAAGAATTGCGAAATTTTCATTAAGTCAAACTTTTCCATATCTGCCAATCTTCCATATTTTCAAAACATTATAGCATGTCTAAAAAATTCTTGCAAAAACTTTTATTTTCATAGGAATAAAAAATGCTTCTTTTAAAATATGAAAAATATTATACTTATCTTTTTACTTGCTTTTTCACTTTTTGCTTCAGATATTGAGGATACATATAAAGAACTTAATCACACGGTTGATAGCCTTTCAAAAGATTTGACAGCCGAGGAGAAAGTCTCTCTTTATTATCTCATTCTTACAACACATGACAACATCACCTCTTCTCTCTCTATAGATGAGGCACAAGCAAATAAACTTGAAAACATTCAGACGCAGACACTTACAAGCATTGCCTCACTTTATAAGAAAAAAAACCTTGATAAGAAAAAAATTCTAAAGATAAAAACACTGTATCTTAAAATGAATCAAGAAGCACAAAAACTCATTCAAAAAAAAGAACAAGAAACAAAAAGTCCGGTCAAAATAATTTATAAAAATAAAATACTATACAAAAATAAAGTCATCAAAAGTGTAAATATTGTTTTACTTTTTATAGCTTCCTTACTCTCTGTTTGCTTTGGGCTTTTCGTTGGATACCTGTTCTTTAGAAAAAAAGCCACACCTTCGACTTTTAATAATGAAATAAAGCAACAAAATAAAGCTTTACAAGAACAGATTGTCTTCATGCAAGAAGAGAATGCACAAGTGAGAGAAAGACTAAAAAAGCAAAAAGATGAACTCAAGTATGAAAACAGCGCTTTAATAGAAAAAAATGAAAAACTTCAAAATAAGCTGACAGGTCTTCAATATGAGTACGAACAGAACATCAAAATTTTAAAAGAAAAACTTCAAACCTCACAAAGCAAGAAGGAAGAGCTTTTAAATGATATTGCAAGCTTGCATGAAAATTATATGGCAAAAGAAACAAAAGATTGTATATTTGATGAAAAACTTCAAGGGCTAGAAGAACAAAGCAAAAATATTTATCAGGTTTTAGATACCATTGCAGACATTGCCGACCAGACGAATCTTTTAGCATTAAACGCTGCCATAGAAGCGGCACGCGCAGGTGAACATGGACGCGGTTTTGCAGTTGTTGCTGATGAAGTACGAAAATTGGCCGAGCGCACACAAAAAACATTAAGTGAGGCAAAGGGAGAGATTTCGGCGGTTGTAGGCGCTATAGCAAACCTAAAAGTGTAAAAACTTGACAATAGTTCTAAAGTTATTGTAAAATTCCACTAACAAGATAAATACGCAAAGTATTTTTTAATCTTTCCTACAATCCTAATCCAATACAGTTAAGGCAGTCATATTCATGAGTGAAAACACTTCTCCTACACAAGCTCGTAAAAATACAAAAAACAACAATAAAAGCAACAATAATAATTCAAAATCAAGAACACATACACCTGTAAAAGGTTCAAGCGTAGAAGAACTACGCACTAAAAGTATTGGTGAACTTGTTGATATGGCAACTAAGCTTGGTGTTGAACAGCCAAATGAGCTCAAGCGTCAAGATGTTATCTTTGAAATTTTAAAGGCACAGACTGCTCAGGGCGGGTATATTCTTTTTAGTGGAATACTTGAAATCATGCAAGACGGCTATGGATTCATTCGCTCAATCGATCAAAGTTTCAACGAAAGTATCAATGATGCCTATGTTTCAAACACACAAATCAAGCGTTTTGCACTCAGAAATGGAGATGTCGTAACAGGTCAAGTTCGTCCGCCTAAAGATCAAGAGAGATATTATGCGCTTATAAAAATAGAAGCTGTTAATTCCCTGCCACCAGAAGAGAGTAAAAAAAGACCTCTTTTTGAAAACTTAACACCGTTGTACCCGACTGAACAGTTCAAGCTTGAGTATCGTGAAAAAGGTTTAACTGGTCGTATGATGGACTTGTTTTGTCCTATCGGAAAAGGACAGCGTGGTTTAATCGTTGCGCCTCCAAGAAGTGGTAAAACAGAACTTTTAAAAGAAATTGCACATGGAATTACATTAAATCACCCTGAAGTTGATTTAATGGTTTTACTTGTTGATGAGCGTCCTGAAGAGGTAACAGACATGGAGAGAAGTGTAAAAGGTGAAGTCTATAGTTCTACCTTTGATATGCCTGCAAAAAACCATGTAAAAGTTGCCGAGATGGTTATAGAAAAAGCAAAACGAAGAGTGGAGCTTGGTCGTGATGTAGTCATTTTACTTGACTCTATCACGAGACTTGCCCGTGCTTACAATACAGTAACCCCATCAAGCGGAAAAGTCCTCTCCGGTGGTGTAGATGCAAATGCACTGCATAAACCAAAACGCTTCTTTGGAGCAGCGAGAAACATTGAAAACGGTGGAAGTCTGACTATTATCGCGACTGCTTTAGTTGATACAGGTAGCCGTATGGATGAAGTTATTTTTGAAGAGTTCAAAGGAACGGGCAATATGGAAGTCGTACTTGACAGAAAAATTGCGGACAGACGCATCTACCCTGCTATTGACATTCTTAAATCAGGAACGCGTAAAGATGAACTCCTCATTGGTCCTGAAGTATTACAAAAAGTATTTATTCTCCGTCAAATGCTTCACAAACAAGACAATGAAGTCGAAGCACTCAAATTTATTTACAATACTATGGGTAAAAAAACCACCAATGCAGAATTTTTAGAGAGTATGAATACTAATAACTAGGTCTAAGTCTTTAAAGCCGCAAAGCCCGCACTAAAGTACGGGTTCCGAAAATCTGCTTAATTTTGATTTACCCTACCATTTACTACCGCTCTTTTAAAATTACATCTATCATATCATCTGCGAGGGTTATGCCCGTTCTATAAAAAAGTTGTTGTTCAGCCTCTTTAAAAATCAAGGTTGTTGGTATTTCTTCTACAAAATATCTTGTCGTCAAATACTCAGATACACCGATATCAATACTTAAAACAGAAACATTTGCAAGCCTATCGCAAAGCTCTTCAAGCTCCATTTCCATAATCTGACATGCATCACAGAAATGAGAACCAAACTTTAAAATAACAACTTTTTTATTCTCAAATTCTCTTGCTAAAACAGCATCAAAGTTGTCTTCATCTACATCTATAAACGGCATAATTTATCCTTTTAACTTGTTCACCAATCTTTTAAATTCATCCCCTCGTTCTACAAAGTTTTTATATTCATTAAAACTCGAAGCAGCAGGAGAAAACAACACAATACTTCTTGATATATTATAAGCTTTTTTTACACTTTCTTGCAAGTTATTTTGCAAAAAGAGGTTTTTTTGTTTTGTTTTTACATGTAAAGTGTCATATAGCTTCTTTCCCGTATCTGAAAAAAATATGATATTTTTAATATTACTTTGGCATAAATACTCTATCAATATACTATAATCAATACCTCTGTCATTGCCTCCCAGTATAAGCGTATCTACATTTTTAAGAATTTTTAACGCTTCAATAGTCGCCTGAGGAATAGTAGCGATTGAATCATTTACATAAGAGACTCCTCTAATATTTTTCACAAATTCTAATCTATGCGGTAGTGTTTGAAACGCTTGCAATGTTTGCAGATACACTGCATCATCAACCGCTAAAATATCTTTGAGTTTTTCAAGTATTTGCAGGGTTGCTTTATGAATAAAACCATTTTTCAAAGTAAATTCTATATTTTGTTTAAGTAGATTTTCATATACATTATAGCCTCTCTCTAAATTTTTAGGCAAATTATATATAAAAATATCATCTTCATTTTGATGCGTAAAAATATTATATTTCGCTCCGTAATACTCCTGCACATCTTTATAATAATCCAAATGCTCTTCAAAGAGATTTGTCAAAATTGCAATATGGGGAGAGTAGTTACCATGTAACAGCTGATGCGAGGATAACTCCATGACAATAGTCGTTGTAGCGTCAAGGTTGTATAATATATCAAAAGATGGTATACCAATGTTGCCACACAAAACACTCTTTTTACCCGCATTTTTAAGGAGGGCATCAATGAGCGTTACAAGAGTGCTTTTTCCTTTTGTTCCTGTTACTCCGATAATCTGATGTTTAAAATACTTGAGTATGAGCTCTGTCGTCGATGAAAAATTGTAACTATCATAATCAATACCGAGATTATATAAAGAGATACCGGGGGACTTTACAATCAAATCTACTTCGGAAAGTTTTTGCAAATAATTTTCATCGCAAGAGGGATGATTTTGATCTATGATGACAAGCTCTGTATTTGGCAAATATTTTTGTGCAAAATTATAAAAAGATTTGCCCTCTACACCAAAACCGAAAATCCCGATACTTTTGTACTGTTGTAAATCAGAAATTAAGTTTTTCAACATGGCTTTTTAGGTTATTTTTGAATTTTTCAGGGAGGTTATTTTGTCCATTGTAGTTTACATGTAAGCAATACGACACATCTTTTGGCTTATATTTTTGCAGGAGATATGGCAATTTTTGTTGAGCATACGAATAGTATTTTTTACTCAGTGCATAATTTACCTCATCATAAGTCCCGACACATTCAAAAGGTTTTATTCCCTCACTTTGAAAAAGAGCATCAAAAAGTTCTTGCAGTTTCGGGTCATCAAGCATATTTTTGCCAAATATTTTTTGCAGTGTAGCATCATCTATATAATTACAAAGCATTATATAAGTGAAGAGACATTTAGGACATTTACCACACCATTCATTGCGTTTACTTCCGACATTACAACTGCGAAATGCAAAAAAATGCTCTTTTGCAAAGGTAGCAAAAAGTTGGGCAATGTGTATCTCATCTAATGGGCGTAAAAAGCTGAAATACTCTACATCATCTGTTACAAAATCAGAAATATATTGGCGAAAATCATTTTCAAATTCTATAGATTTTGAATACTGATGATTGATTTTTTGTCCATTATAGATGATGTTTTCTTCATTCGCACTTGATTCGTTTGAGAGAACAATATATTTTGTTTTGTACAACAATCCAAGCCAAATAGAGACAAATCCAACAATAGAAGAAAAAGGAATATGCCCATTTAAATAACCGCGTTCATTAAAGTCTAAAATCTTTTTCAGATCAAGTTCTCTTTTTAACTCTATAGCATGTTGTGGGTGTTTTTCAAGTACTTCTTGTGAAGCAACTATGGGGTTCATTGAAAACACTAAAGCATCGGGAAATTCATTTTTAAGTAGCTCATAACTTACTAGAGAATCCTTTCCTCCGCCGATAGGAATTATAGCATTCTCTTGTGTTTGCACAGATATTTTCTCGTAAGCTTCGCCTTTACATGTAAAGCGAACAAGCTCATCTTGTTTTACCTCAATAGAATTCAAATAGATAAACTCTCCCAAACCATTAAAATAAAGTTTCAAAAACCATGACTTTTGTGCTTCATTTAAAGTGCCACATTCTATGACAAATTCTTTTGGCACAGCAATTTTATAGTAACTTATTGCCTCCGCCAAGCCAATATGAAACACACAGTTTTGCATAGCAAAATTAGTAGATATTTTTTTATTTTTATCTATTGAAAGCTGATGAAAAAAATCACTGATTTTTCCCGCTTCATCAAGCTGATAATGAAACTTCAAAATAATCTTGTTTTCATTCTCAACTATTTCATAGCTTTTATATATAAATTTGTTTGATTGTTTACGCAACTCTTGAAATTTTTTCATTGGAACCATTTATGGGCACCTTATTATTTTTATAGAATTATATACTCTTTTAACACTATATCTGCTAAAATGTATGTAATTAATTATGGAGTATGAATTTGAAAGCAGCGCATGAAGTTTTAGCAAGAAAGTATCGCCCGTCAAATTTTGATGAACTTATTGGTCAAGAGACGATTGCACAAACACTTTCACTTGCACTCGATACTAACAGGCTCTCCCATGCTTACCTTTTTTCAGGACTTCGCGGGAGCGGAAAGACTTCCACTGCCCGTATTTTTGCAAAAGCACTTATTTGCGAAGAGGGGATGAGCCATCAGCCTTGTGGCAAATGTTCCAACTGTATCATGGCAAAAGAGAACCGTCATATGGACATTATAGAAATGGACGGAGCGAGCAGTCGTAAAATTGATGACATTCGTGACCTTATAGAACAGACAAAGTATAAACCTTCCATTGCAAGATACAAGATTTTCATTATTGATGAAGTCCATATGCTCACAAAAGAGGCTTTTAACGCCTTGTTAAAAACACTCGAAGAACCACCCCAATATGTCAAATTTGTCCTTGCTACAACAGACCCGCTCAAACTTCCTGCAACTATTTTAAGCCGAACACAGCACTTTCGTTTTAAAAGTATTGCAACAAACAAAATAGTAGACCATCTTGCTCATATACTGCAATTAGAAGGCATAGAATATGAAAACGATGCACTTGAAATCCTTGCAAGAAGTGGAAGTGGCAGTTTGCGTGATACGCTTACCCTACTTGATCAGGCCATTATTTATTCTAAAAATCATATAGATGTTCCAACTGTTACCGATATGCTCGGGCTAGTTGACCCTAAATTTATCAGTGAACTTTTTAATGCTGTTTTCGCAAAAGATTATGCAAAACTTGTAGAATATACAAAAGTTTTAGAAGATTATGAAAGTGAAATGGTTGTAGATGAGCTTATAGCCTACCTTAAAGATAAAATGTACAACCATGATGCTCTTTTTTCTACCCTTGTGCTTGATCGATTTTTTAGAATTCTCAGTGAATCCAAATACCTTTTTAGTATCAATGCCGACGGCTCTTTTGTCCTTTCAATGATATTTTTCAAAATGATAGAAGCCTTAAAAATACGCGAAATCGACCAAATGATAGAATCTTTTGAAAAAGATGTAAAACGCCCAAACATAATTATGCCACAAGAAGAAGCAGTAAAAGAAAAACAAAAAACTGTAAAAATAAAAGTCCAAGAAACTACGCCAGAAATGAACGGTCAAGTTGCAAATGAAACCCCCAAACAAGTACACAAAGAAGAAATACCCCCAAGCGCCCATCTAGCAACTTTTAATACACTCACAGCAAAAATAAAAGATAGAAATTACGAACTCGGTGAATGTTTTACAAATAACATTCACTTCATTGCCTATGAAAACAATACACTTACATGGGAAAGTTGTGCAGATGAAGATTGCAAAAAAGTTCTCAAACATGGATATTCTGTCATTAAACAACTTGTCCGAGAAACCTTTAGTTTTGAAACAAAAATAAAAGGGATAGCCTGCACACAAAAAAAAGAAAAAGAAAAAGAAGTTCAACAACAACCTGAAATGCAAAGTGGTTCTACAATAGGCGACATTGAAGCCGGTGGTGCAGCAAGCTGTGTCACAAACTGTAATGAGGTCTCAGTGCAAGATGAAACAAACGGTACGGACATCACCAAAGAAGCTATGATACAAAAAGCCATAGAAATGTTTGAAGCAAAAAAAGTAACCGTACAGTCAAAAATCTAATCGAAAAATATTTCGCTACAACATAAACCCCTTTGATGACAATACTCTAGTATTTCAGTAAAAGGCATAGAATTTCTTTTTTTAATAGTGGCAAATTTGGATTGTGAGATATGCAGTAAATTTGCAACATCTTTATCATACACCTTCGCTTTTGTATCACCTGCAAGTTGTTCTTTTAAAATTTCTATAATTGTCCGAAAATCTCTCATTCTTACTCCTAAAAGCAACAATATAACCAAGAAAAATCAAGAAACTTAAAAATATGTCAATTTGCTATTTTTCAGCAGATTTTATAGCCTACTCCACGAACTGTTTGAATATAATCTTTCGTTTTTTGGGGGTCTATTTTTTCTTTGAGTCTGTTTATTGCTACATTTACGGTTTTGTATTGGTAATTTTCACTGTCTCCCCAAACATTTTCAAGTAAATAATCTCTATCTAATACACTGTTTTTATTTAAAATAAACTCACTTAAAAGATCAAACTCAAGTTTTGTAACCTCAACAGCCTTACCATCAACACTTAAAGTTCTACTCTTTTTATCAAGCAATAAGTCTCTAAATAATAGTTTCCCCTCATGATGTTTTTTAGAAGTTCTTTTTAGCACAGAGCGTATACGCAATACTAACTCTTTCATATTAAACGGTTTCGTAATATAATCATCCCCACCTCGTAAAAATCCACTTTGAATATCTTCATCACTGTCTTTGGCACTTAGAAATATAACCGGAATATCAAGCCCGTCATCACGCAGATTAGCTACAAATTCGCTCCCTTCCACGCCAGGAAGGTTTCTATCCATTATAAGCAAATCTATATCTTCTTCATCTAAAATCTGAGTCACTGTTTTTGTATTTAAAAACCCTATTGTTTCAAAACCCTCTTTTTGGAGGGTGTATTCTAAAAGCTCAAGTAAATCTTCTTCATCTTCTACTATAACTATATTTGCACTCATTCCTATGCCTTCAATGTTTTTATAATTATACTACATCTGCCTTAAGTGCATAAACAATTATGTACTCAAATGTTGATTTTTTTGGAACCGGTACTTCAGTGCCGGCTGTTGCTATTTTTCTGCCACTCTCAGCCCAGACTGAAGTCCGCGTTGTGAAAAAAATCAAAATTTAAAAAATTATATGCTATAATATGTAAAGTATGTACGACTTCAAAGAGGAGGGGAAAATGTTTGTTTCATCATATAACACATACATAGCACAAAAACCTTCACTTAAAAGAGAAGAAAATACGCAAATAAAGGGTGAAAAAGGTTCTTTTTCTGAGCAAAAACCATTTTCGGATGAGCTTGACAAAGTTGTCTCTTCTTCTGTAAAAATACCGCTCAATTATATTTCAAACTATAAAACATTAAACAATCAACAACAACTACAGCAACAGTTACAACAGCAAGATGAACTTCATAAAAACTACGCAAAGACAAAGTTTGCAAAAATTAATAAAATAAACAATGCCCAAAATGCTTATAGTGAAAATTCTAAACTTTTTTCTTTTTTACAAAAACCAAAAACTGCTTTAGTTCAGGAGAGCAAACAGCCTCAAAATCTCCAAAAAAACAGTGCATTAAAGCAAAAATATATCAATACCTACATAGCGAACGACAATTATTATAAAGTGACTGCTGCGTAAATCTAATCGAGCCACGCATCAGTTTTGATTACTCTGTTATCATCAAATATTTTTAGTTTATATGCCTCACTGCATTTTCCATTATTTATTTCCATCACCGCCATTTGTAAAATCTTTTTGCATTTTTTAGGAATATCAAAATGACCCTTCAAACCTGTAAGAAATTGTTTGAGCGGTACTTCTTTGTCCATACCTATCACATTGTCTCGACATCCAGTAAGCCCTATATCACTCATATAAGCCGTGCCATTTACAATTTGAAAATCATCTGTGCCTACATGAGTATGTGTTCCTATAATACTACTCACTTTGCCTTGTAAGAGCATCATTAGTGCACGCTTTTCACTAGTAGCCTCCGCATGAAAATCAATAAAAATATTCTCAATACCCTTACCATGTAGTTCTTCAACCGTCTCTTTTGCACAACGAAAGGCATTGTCGGTATAAGGCATTGCATAATGCCCCATAAGATTAAGTACCGCCAGTTGCTCACCTTTAATATCATAAATGCGTAATCCGGTACCGGCAACATCATCAGGATAATTATGAGGACGCAACAGTTCATGAGTGTCCAAAAGAGGAATAATATCTTTTTTATCCCAAGTATGATTGCCTCCGCTCATCACATCAATACCGTAAGAGAAAAGTTCATTGGCGTTTTTAAGTGTCAATCCAAAACCATGCGAAGCATTTTCATAATTTGCAATCACAAAATCTATGTTTTCTTCTTCTTTTATTTTTTTAAGATAATCCCGTAACATAACGCGTCCGGGCTGTCCTAATATATCGCCTATAAATGCTATTTTCAATTTATAATTCTTTTTGTTTATTTTTTAAGAATTATAGCTAAAAAAATTAATGCTTTCTCGGAACCGGTACTTCAGTGCCGGCTATTGCTATTTTCTGCCACTCTCAGCCCGGACTAAAGTCCGCGTTCCAAAAAAGATGCTTAACTTAATGCTTCCTCGGAACCGGTACTTTAGTCATAAGTATCTACACAAATAGTTTCGACTATTAAAGCCCTTATTCTTGGGCTTTTAAGGAAGTGATGACTTCAGTTTCATCATTAGAAATAGTATAAATTAAAGATATTTTTTAAATTTTTGTATATAAAAGAATAAAAACTAAAAATTTATACGATACATATTACTGTTTCTGGCGGCGGTACTAAAGTAAATATCTCCTATAAACGCCTAAATAACAGGCTTTTAGGTAAAATATATTTGTGTAGATACTTATGACTTTAGTGCCGGCTGTTGCAATACTCTTGCCACTCTCAGCCCGCACTAAAGTACGGGTTCCGAGAAAGATGCTTAACTTAATGCCGTTTGGGGGTTTGTAAAACAGATTATAAAAAAAAGAGTGCCAAAACGATATAACGCATACCTTTTGCAAAGAGTACAAGCAAAAAGAATTTTTTAAAATCATAATGCAAAACACCCGCCACAAAAGTAAGAGGATCCCCAATCAGAGGCACCCATGATAGCAAAAGAACAACAGCCCCGAAGCGATCAAACATTGTTTCGGCTTTTTTAAAAGATGTTATTTTTACATACTTTTTATGTTCTAAATAATCTAGCCCTTTTTTGCCTAAAAAGTAATTGACACAAGAACCGAGCGTATTTCCAATCGTTGCAACAATAAGTAAAACATAAAGGTTATAACCTGCCATTATGTCATAAACTAGTACCGCTTCACTCGCTATAGGCAATAGCGTTGCAGCACCAAAGGCACTAAAAAAAAGCGTTAAATAGACCAATTAAAGCACTTTTGGTTTGTTATTTCTTAAATAATAAAGTGTCGCTTTTACAATATCATCGTCATCTTTTGAATCTGACTTGATTGTCTCTTTTGCATTATTAGCATAGGTAAATGTGATGTTTTGCCCATAATTTGCTATGGTTTTTATTCTTTTGTCTAGCGATAAAAGTTTAATAACCATGAGTTCAAAAAACTGTTTTGTCGGAGTATTAAGCTCCCCAAAACGGTCAATCACTTCTTCTTCAATCTCATAAATTTCTAGTGCATTTTCACACTGCGAAAGTCTTCTATATATATCTAAACGGAGCCTGTCTTCTTGTACTATTGTGTCACAAATAAATGCAGATATAGTAAGTTTTACATCTACTTTTGCTCTCTCTCCTTCTACTGTATTGCTTAACTCTTTGATGGCATCTTCAAGCATTCTCAGATACAAAGAGTAACCTATATTTTTAATATGCCCACTTTGTGCATCACCAATGAGGTTACCACCGCCTCTTATTTCTAAATCATGATGAGCCAGAACAGAACCACTTCCTAAAAAGGAATTTGATTCTAGTGCTAACAAGCGTTTTTTAGCCTCATCTGTCAGATTTTCTTTGTTTTGTACAATAAAATAGGCAAAACCTTCGTAACTGCCACGACCAACACGACCGCGAAGTTGATGCAAATCAGCGATGCCAAATCTGTCCGCACCGTCTACGATAATGGTATTGACACGAGGCATATGAATACCGCTTTCAATAATTGAAGTGGCTATCATTACATCATACTCACCCGCTTCAAATTTTAAAAGCTTTTTTTCTGTTTCAACTGCAGATATCTTTGAATGGAGCATTAACATTCTTAAATCCGGTAAAAGTGCTTGAAGTTCACCCATTTTTATAGGCATATGATCAATAGAATTATGCACATAAAAAACTTGTCCGCCACGACGAAGCTCCCGTAAGATAACCTCTTTTATAAGTTTTTCATCATACTCTTTTACAAAAGTTCTCACCCCTTGACGCTCACTTGGAGCCGTTAAAAGCTGGCTCATTGTCTTAATTGAACTAAGTGCCTGATTAAGCGAACGCGGAATAGGTGTTGCACTCATAGAGAGTAGGTGCACGGTATTATAAAGTTCTTTTATCTTCTCTTTTTGTTTCACGCCAAATTTATGCTCTTCGTCTATAATAACTACACCAAGCTTTTTAAATTCCAATCCAAAAAGTGCATGTGTCCCTACCACACAATCTATTTCACCACTTGCAAGCCCTTTAATGATGGCATGTTTATCTTTCGTGTTTACAAATCTGTCAAGTTTGGCATAACATAATCCTAAATCTTTAAACCGTTCATCTAAAGAACGCCAATGCTGTGCTGAGAGCAGTGTTGTGGGCACGATAAAAGCCGACTGATAGCCAGACTTATATGCCGCATAAATTGTATTGAGTGCAATTTCTGTTTTCCCAAAACCGACATCGCCACTTAAAAGTCTGTCCATAATATGACCAGAAGCCATCTGCGAAAGAATTTCATTAACAGCCTGTGTCTGATCATCCGTATATTCAAAACCTGCAAGCCTTTGAAAATCTTGTAATTCTGTTTTACCCAGTGAAATCTTTGGTGCTTTAATTAAAGCCCTCGCTGCCGCGGTATTAACAATTTGACCTGCAATTTCAAGCAATCTTTTTTTTACTTTAGCTTTTAATTTTCCAAAACTGCCTTTGCCAAGCCTATCAAGGACAGGTGTGCTTCCTCCCCCGGCTATATAACGGTCAATACAATCCAAATTTTCCACAGGCAGGAGTATTTTGTCATCGCCGACATACTTAATAACGATAAAATCTTTAATGCCACCTAAAATTTCTGTCTGCTCTATTTTTTCAAAAATACCTACACCATAATCTTCATGCACGACATAATCACCCGTCTTTAAATCATCCAAAAGAATCGAGCTTTTTCTTCGACGGCGTTTTTTATCAGCTTTGTTAAGGGATATAATCAGTTCATCAGGCGTAATAATATTTAATATATACCCTGCTTCTACAATATTCATATTGCTCGTATCATAAATACCAACTTGTTTAATTGTTGCGTTATTCGCCGCAATTAATGTCACTTTTTTATCCTGATGCACTTTTAAAAGTTGTGCAACATTAGTAGCAACAAGTTCTTTCACATTTTCATTTTCTTCTAAAACATCTAAATCAAAAGCATCTCTAGGCAGTTGTGGATTATTAATGCCATAGGCATCTTTAAGTAAGTTATCCAGATTTCTGACAAGTTTTACATTTTTATTGGCTAAAAAATTCTCTGCCAAATCATCAAGATGCCAAAAGCCTAAAGAAGCCACATCCTTATTTAAGGCATCAAACTCACTATTTTGTATTTTTTGATTAAGTTCATTATGTGTATTTTCATCTAAAGAATAAAAAGCACTGCAAATTTCTAAGCTTTCTAAATCATCCCCGAGTGTTCTTTGTGACTCAAGTTCAAACTCTTTTATCTGCTCTATTTCATTATCAAATAATGAAATCCGTATAGGATTAGTAGAGGAGGGAACAAAAATATCTATAATATCCCCACGATGAGAAATTTCTCCCTCAACCTGTACCATATCTACAAAAGTATAACCCCAGTGAAGCATCTGCTCTTTGAATTGTTTTAAGCGGATTTGGGTAGCAAATTCTAATTTTGTTGATTCTAAAATTTCTTTTTTTGGTAAGTGAAATAGTAATGTTTTTAAAGGAGATATAACAAGTGGTTTTTGCTTTGCAAAATGATACTTTCTCAAAGCAAAGAAAAGTTCATGTAACTCTTCTTTGTATGACCGTAAATCATCTCCGTAACTTGGTCGAAAATCAGGAAATACAACAACATCTCGATGAAAAAATTTCGCTACATTCTCTAGTTCGTAGGCTTCTTTTGCATCTTCGCATATTAAAAGTTCAGTTGCATCTTTTTTTGTCGTCTTCTTGAAATAATTAAATAAAATTGCCTGAGACATTAATTTCCTGTTTTAAGTTTTGGCTTCGCCGCATCTTTAATAATTGAGTTCCCCTCAAATATACCTTTGGATTCAATGACTAGTTCCACAGAAGTTATCTCTCCGTTTACATGCCCTGCTGCTTTTATTTCTACTTTATCTGCATGTATACTGCCTTCTACAAGTCCTTGCACAACAAGCCGTTTTGTTGTAATATCACCTTTGACATGTCCATTTTTTCCGATATTTACCTCTTTGGAAGATTTAATCAAACCTTCTAAGTCTCCGTCAATGTATAAATTACATGAAAGTTCTATTTCGCCTTTGATTTTAGCTCCAGCGGTAATGATTGCTGTGTTTGAGTCCGTTTTACCACCTTTATCAGTGATGTCGCCATTATTAAAGATTGCCATGGTACTTTTTTCTCCTTTTTAAATATTTCATCATAATTTTTTTGTGTCCATTTTATAAAATAAAATGGGTTTAATGCACGATGCATAAATCGAACCTCATAATGCAAATGAGGTCCATTACTTAATCCTGAATTTCCCGTATAGGCAATTAATGTACCCTTTTTTACAAATTGCCCTGATTTTATCACAATTTTGTTTAAATGCCCAAAAAGTGTTTTAAAACCATACACATGAGAAAGGATGACAAGATTCCCAAAGCCACTGCGTTTGTGCATACCCGCCCATTCAACTAAGCCGTCAGCAGTCGCATATACGGGGGTATTGAGTTTTGCTTTTAAATCATCGCCCCGATGAAACTCTTTTGTATGCAGTGTCGGATGAATTCTATACCCAAATTTACTCGTAATGCCGTGATAGACAACAGGGGAACCATTTGGTATAAGTTCTAAAAGTGTTGCTCTTTGCGATGAACTCAGCATTGTCATATTTATTCTCTCTTGCAAAGACTCATCCGCAATAGGTTTTAATCCTATAAGGGTCTCTATTTGAGACAGAGAATCTGACAAGTTATCCAATTCTTTTTCTTTTGCAAAAAGAGCCTGTGTCGTATTACCCATAGTTTTTTGCAACGCTTCATTTTGCTTGATCATTTTTTCATACGCTTGTGCAACTTCATTTTTTTTATTTTGCAATTTATCTACACTAGCATTTAAATATAAAATAGTTCCTGCCGCGATAAGTATAATACTAAGCAAAAACAATGCAGCATATACAAAAGCTTTTTTTATAAATTTATGCACATTAAACTGTTTGACACCATTGTCATCATGAATAGTAACTGTAAAATGATTATTCACGATACCCCTTTAAAAATGCTTCCACAACACTAAAAGAACCAAATACAAGATAATTCTCTTTCTCATTAATTGTCTCAAACTTCTTATGTTTTACATTTAAATCTTCCAAAACCTGTACTAATTTACCTGTTTCTTCTATTCTATCATCTTCTACATGTATTAACTCTACATGTGAAATTATCGGTTGTAAAATAGTTAAAATTTCTTTGTAGTTTTTATCTTTATAGCTATTATAAACTAATATATATTTATTCTCTTTTAAAGCATTATATATTGATCTTGCTGCAAGTGTATTATGCCCTACATCTATAAGAATATTTTGACTAAGGTGTGAAAGTCTTCCAAAAAGTTTTGCTTCATTAAAATCCTCTACATCATATGCAAGACCTAAAATCTTCAAAGCAGCAATACTAAGCCTTAAATTATCTTCTAAATAACAAGGCAGATTATTATTTTTTGCAATCTTTACACTCTTTGCACTGTCTTGATAATCAAGATAACTATCATAATTATAAATTGAAAGACTCTTTTGCTTTGCTATATTTTGTGCAATATCATATACTTCATTGTGAACTTGTTTTCCTAAAATAGCTTTTGTTTTTACGGCATTTAGCTTTGTACTTGCAATAGATTTAATATCTGAACCTAAAAAAGCTTCATGATCAAAATCAATCGGCGTAACAAGCGTTAAAATATTGTCAAAAACCGCAGTCGCATCATATTCACCGCCTAGCCCCGCTTCTAGTATAATATAATCACACTCTTGATATAAAAATATTGCCAATAAAGTTGTATATTCAAAGTAGCTTAAAGCCTCTGCTTCTTGTGAAGTTAAAAGTAATAAAAGTTGTTTATGGGCTTTATTGAGAATATTGTTGTGTACATTTGAACCATTGAGCCAAATTCGTTCATTAAAGTCTAAAATATGAGGAGAGGTGTAATGCCCCGTATTATAGCCCAAAGAATGCAAGGCACAAGCGAGAAAACGCCCCGTCGTCCCCTTGCCGTTTGTACCGACAAGATGTATGATTTTTGGTATTCGTAATGCGTTTTTTATGCGTTTATAGACTCTTGGCATACGCGTATAGTCAATTTTGTCATAATAAAGTGGTTTATTATCTAAAAAGTCTGCTAACACTTACTTTTTATACTCCACTCTATTTCTTCCCTCTTTTTTTGCTTTATACATATATTCATCAGCAGAATTAATAGCAGCTTCAAGTGATATATGATTACTTCGTTGTGATACACCTGCACTTACCGTCACTTTTATGCGTTTCCCTTTATATACAAATCTTGTTTTCTCAACATGTTTTCGTACTTTCTCGGCAAAAATCACACCCCCATTACTGTCAGTTTCACTCAGTAATGCCAAGAACTCTTCGCCACCAAAACGCCCCACAATATCTACTGTTCGGCTCCCTTTTTTGAGTATTTTTGCAAATGCACTCAAAACGGCATCGCCTGCTTCATGTCCATAAGTGTCATTCACCTTTTTAAAGAAATCAATGTCAAACATCACAATGGCAAAATTACGCCCATAGCGTTTGTACTCACCCTCTTTTATCTTCATAAACTCATCAAGAGCTCGTTTATTATAAAGTTTTGTCAAAAAGTCTTCTTTGGATTCTTCTTTCGCTTCTTCTAACTCTTTTTCAAGTCTATGCACTTTTTTACTCAAAGCAATTACTTCTTCACTGTGACCTTTTAAATCCTTACTTAAGAGTTGTGTATTTTCTTCCAAAGCAACCGCTATGGTAAAAAGTCTTTTATGTGCCAGTTTAAAGTTTGTAACCGATTCCACAGTATAAGATTTTAACTCTTTTTTAATGTTTTGTATTTCTAAAGTTGAATTATCAGATTGTTCAATCATATCAATAAGTCGCAATGAAAGTTTATCTAAAACACCGTCAATAGACTCAACCATCTCTTTGACGGTATCTTTATCAAGAGCAATTCTTAAAGCTATAGCAGATTTTATTTCACTTTCTACACTTAAATTCTCTAGCAAAACAGGGTTGTTTTGAATTTTTTCGCTTAAATTTGCGATAGTGTCATTCACACTTGAAGCAATTGAGGGGACAAGAGAGGCAACTAAAAGTCTTGATATCTTTTGTAAATTTACACTTTGAGACTCTTCTGTACTTACACATGCTAATTGTAAACTTTCAATACTCTTTTGCAAATCTTTACTGTCTATATGACCATACTCTTTTAATTTTTGCAAAAATGTATCATCATAAGTCGTTAAAAAATTAACCCATCGCTGCCTAAACTGATCTAATTGCTCTGGTTGCGCTCCGTGTTCTAAAAGATCTAGTGTTTTTTGAGCAAGCTCATCTGCTTCTTTATTATGTAACACAGTAACCACTTGTAAAATTCTTTTTGTCATCAATGTTTCAGATTCTAGCGTATCGGAACATTGCGTAGGGTTCGTTCTATTGAGCTTGGAGATTAAAAAACGAACAAACTCATTCATCGTTTTAATATTGTAGTTTTTCAAATCTTTTTGCAAATCTTTATTGAGTATTTTATTAAATTTTTCTAAATGCTGACAATCTTCAACTTGCATATTTGCTTTTTTTGCTTCTTTGCAAAAAGCTTCAGCATAAAAATCTGGAGTCAATAACTTGCCTTCAATTTTGAGTCTTTTGACAGCTTTACTTATTATAGTTTGTATAGTCATTTAAATTTCTCCTAATAATTTATAATTGTGAACCCTCTGCAGATATCTGTGCTACAAATGATGATATAGCCTTGATAGCACTGAATTTGATGGCATCAAATCTTTCTTGATCTGTTATAACGGCATTAGGCACAACTGAAAAATCATATGTTCCTTTTGCAGTGTATTGTTTTTTAATATTTTTAGATTCTCTACTAATTCGTAAAATAATCGTTGCTCTGTAAGCAATGATATACCCATCTGTATTATACTGAATTGCTGAATAACTTGGAGGATTTAAAGAAAAACTTAACCTTGTATCTGCATGTGCCTTATCCGTTAATGATGCATGAAAAATTTCTACAATGGCACTGTCAACCGCATCTTTAATTAAAACAGTATTTTG
>Ga0256840_1001196_pt1 | contig 24929 bp, 18 predicted proteins | sample 355202metaG_FD_185969 | JGI IMG/M metagenome (GOLD analysis project Ga0256840, IMG submission 185969) | Hydrothermal vent microbial communities from Mid Atlantic Ridge, Atlantic Ocean - 355-202 | ecosystem: Environmental > Aquatic > Marine > Hydrothermal vents | place: Atlantic Ocean: Mid...
ACTCTCAAATAGTTATACAAACCCTGTTGTGGCTTGTACTTATAATTTACCTTCTATTGCTAGCAATGAGGCAACTATTAGAGTTCAGATTATTGGCTCTAGCATTCAAGTTAAAGCCCAGCCACCTAATAATTCATCGCCTATTACGGCATCTGATGTTTATTGCACGGTTTCTGAAGCTGGGGCTTATACCATTCCTATTAAGTATGAGGCTCATAGAGTTGATATCTCTACGACTAATTATGGTAATGGGCGTTGGGGAAGTGCTTACATGATGAATGTATCTTCACCTCCTCAAAAAACTCAAACTTATTCTAGCCCGGTGGTGACTGGGCAGGTGATGTCTTATTCTAATTCTAGTTTTTCTACTTTTTGGAGTAGCCGTTGCAACAACCGTGCTGCTCCTGCAACTAATGCCAGTATTTGTATTGGTAAACATACGGGGCAAATTGTGACCACTGCGGCAGCCTGGGAGACATTGGGGTATTTTATTGCTGAGTCAGGTGAGTACACGCTGGCTAATTCTTATGTGAAGATTGCTTTAGGGGGGAATAGCATTAGAGGGACTAACAATTCTCCCTCGTATAATTATACGCTTCCCCGCTCTTATAGCTTTGCGACTGCTACACAGTCTGCCATGAATGGGGTGAATGGTTCTTGGGCTGTTTTATATGGCGCTAGCCCTGTTGGTAATTCTATTAATCTTGCTGTTGATGAAGAAACAGTCGCAGGTGATACCACAAGAATCCACACCGCAGAACAGGTGGCATATTGGGTGATGCAGCCTATTGTGAAGACCTACGCTAACTTAATGATTAATGAGGTCATGTATCGACAATCTGCTGGCATAAAAGAGTTTGTTGAGTTATCAGTTTTAAGCAATGGAACTATTCTTAACTATATGATTAGTAGTCAAGATGGAAACTCTCAAAACTATCGTTTACCTGATATTAATGTGAATACTGGCGATTATGTGATTTTTCATTCTGGCAATGGAGTGAATAGCAGTAGTGGAGACATTCATCATGTTTATTCACAAGGCTCAACTGCAGTATTGGCTAATAGTGCTGATGATGTGGTTTTATTAAAACCCTCTAATACAGATGTTACAACGCTAAATGGAGCAGGCACACATAATGTTATACCTGTAGATTATATGACTTATGGAACAGGTGGCTCTATTGACCCAATACCTGTTAGTGCCAACGGAGTTACGCTTTCATGGAATAGTGTCGATAGCGGTCGCTTAGGAGGCACTGCTGTCGGTGAGTCTCTTAGTTTAACCCCTAACTCTACAGATTCTGATACGAGTGTATGCTGGGAGAAAACTACCAGTGGAGCTGCTAGTGCTTGTTCCGGTTTTATTATCACTAGGGATACTGATGCTTCTGCTTTTGTGAACAGCTTGGGTAAGAGTAATACTTCATCTCCTCAGTTATCATTAGCCAAAACCATACTTACCATCTACGACCCTTTTAATGGCGCGAGCAATCCTAAAGCTATTCCTAATAGCATCCTTGAATATATTATAACGGCTAAAAATAATGGAAATTTAGCCGCAGATAATAATACGATTAAAATTTCTGACCATGTACCAACCAATACGAAGCTTTGTGTGACGACTATAGGTAACTGCAAGGCTCCCTATTTTACTAATGGCTCACCTAGTAGTGGGCTTAGCTTGGCAAGTGTTGCTTATTCAAATAATGGAGGCACGTCTTACGTTTATAGCCCTGTAGCTGATGCGGATGGGGTTGATTCGAATGTTACTGACTTTCGTGCCGCATTTAATGGTGCTTTTCAACCTAAAACAGGAGTAACTGCACCCAGTTTTCAACTTAAATTTAGGGTTATGGTGCAATAAACTGCATTATAAATACAAATCAACGAAAAAAGGGGGGGGTGGACTTATAAATAATAGTTTATGATACGCCATTAGATAATCAACCCCTGTATAGGTTATTTGTAGCATGATAATACTCCCCGGTAATCGCGCTTTTTCTGATTTTAATAAGAATAAACTGTTAACAACCCTTCAGAAATCCATCCCTGAAATCACTGACATACATGCCCGTTTTTGGCATTTTGTAAAAGTGAGCACTACACTGACTGATGACGAAAACACTCAACTTGGTGAGCTTTTAGAGTACGGCGAAGGTGATGCAGATTCTCATGAACCATCGGGTGCATTATTTCTTGTTACGCCTCGCCCTGGTACGATTTCACCTTGGTCGAGTAAAGCGACTGATATTTTACATAACTGTGGTTTAATTTCTGTTAGTCGTGTTGAGCGTGGCATTGCTTATTTTGTTGAGTACAAAGGGGATTCCCATCAGTTATCGGATGATCAAAGTTTATTTATTAGTGAACAAATTCATGACCGTATGATGGAAGTGGTGATGAGCGATGGTGCAGAAGCCGAGGCTTTATTTAACGATGCGCTACCTGCCCCGCTTAAAACCATTTCACTCGGTAGTGATGCGCTTGGTGCATTAAACAAAGCCAATATTGATTTAGGTCTAGCGTTGTCTCCCGATGAAATCCAATACCTTGCCGATAATTACAGCGATTTAAACCGTGACCCTACCGATGTTGAGCTTATGATGTTTGCTCAGGCAAACTCTGAGCATTGCCGTCATAAAATCTTTAATGCTGATTGGATTATTGATGGAAAAAAACAAGACCAAACCCTTTTTGGCATGATTAAAAATACCTTTAAAGAATCTCCTGAAGGTGTGTTATCGGCGTATCACGATAATGCTTCGGTGGTTGAAGGCTCACAAGCGACACGCTTCTTCCCTAATTCCAATTCGCAAGAATATGGCTACACCAATGAGCCTGTTCATATGTTAATGAAGGTTGAAACCCATAACCACCCTACTGCTATTTCACCTTTCCCGGGTGCGGCAACAGGTTCTGGTGGCGAGATTCGTGATGAAGGTGCGACGGGCAATGGCTCTAAACCTAAAGCGGGTTTATGTGGATTTTCGGTATCAAATTTAAAAATCCCCAATGCACCCCAGCCGTGGGAAAAAGATCACGGCAAGCCATCACGTATCGACAGCGCTTTGGATATTATGCTCGAAGGGCCAATTGGTGCTGCTGCCTTTAATAATGAGTTTGGTCGCCCTTGCATCACGGGTTATTTTAGAAGTTTTGAGGCAGAAGTACCTGGCGCATCAAAATTAGGCGCTGAAGGCAAAGAGCTACGCGGTTATCACAAGCCGATTATGCTGGCAGGTGGTTTGGGTAATATTCGCCCGAATAATATCGATATGAAAGAGTTGCCTGTCAATACGCCTATTATTGTTTTAGGTGGCCCTGCCATGTTGATTGGTTTAGGCGGTGGCGCGGCATCATCTATGGCGAGTGGCACATCTGCAGAATCGCTTGATTTTGCATCGGTACAACGTGGCAACCCAGAAATGGAACGTCGCGCGCAAGAGGTTATCGACCGTTGTGTGGCAATGGGTGATGACAACCCTATTTTATGGATTCACGATGTGGGCGCGGGCGGAATTTCAAATGCGATTCCTGAAATTGTTAACGATGCAGGGCGTGGCGGTAAATTTGAAATTCGCACCGTACCGAATGATGAGCCCAGTATGTCACCAATGGAAATTTGGTGTAACGAAGCGCAAGAGCGTTATGTGTTGGCGATTGATGAAAATAAGCTTGATACCTTTATTTCTTTATGTGAACGCGAACGTGCGATTCATGCGGTAGTTGGTTTTGCTACCGAAGAGCGACATCTGATTGTTGGTGACGGATTGTTTGATAACAATCCTGTCGATATGTCTATGGATATGCTCCTTGGCAAACCACCAAAAATGTTACGCGATGTACATCACAAAACATTCCATAAACCAGAATTAGAGCTTGATGGCATTGATCTTTCAGATGCGATTGAGCGAGTATTAAGCTTGCCTACGGTTGCCTCAAAATCATTCTTAATCACCATTGGCGACCGCTCAATCACGGGGATGATTAATCGTGATCAAATGGTTGGCCCTTGGCAAGTCCCTGTAGCCGATGTTGCTGTAACGGTTGCCGATTATGTGGGTTATAACGGTGAGGCTATGGCATTAGGTGAGCGCACACCGCTTGCACTCGTATCACCTGCGGCATCAGGGCGTATGGCGATTGGCGAGGCTATTACTAATATTGCTGCTGCAAAAATCGGCAAAATTTCAGATATATTCTTGTCAGCTAACTGGATGGCGGCCGCAGGTTATGAAGGTGAAGATGCCGCGCTATTTGATACCGTAAAGGCGGTGGGCGAGGAGCTTTGTCCACAATTGGGGATTGCTATTCCTGTGGGTAAAGATTCATTGTCGATGAAGACAGTTTGGGATCAAAAAGCCGACGACGGTACAGATAAACATCATGAAATGACGGCTCCGCTTTCGCTACTGATTACTGGCTTTGCCATTGTTGAAGATGTGCGCAAAACACTAACGCCGCAACTAAGAACCGATAAAGGAGATAGCGATTTAATTTTAATCGATTTAGGCAAAGGTAAAAATCGCCTTGCGGCTTCGGCATTATCACAAGTGTATTCACAAGTTGGCGCGCACGTACCTGATTTAGATCATGCAGAAACACTGATCAACTTCTTTAAAGTGATTCAATTGTTAAACGCTGAAAATAAGTTGATGGCATATCATGATCGCTCAGATGGTGGTTTGCTTGCGACTTTGACTGAAATGGCATTTGCAGGTCATACCGGTCTTGATATTCGTCTTGATGACCTTGCAAAAACGCCACTTGAAGCTTTGTTTAACGAAGAATTAGGTGCGGTCATTCAAGTGCACCACACCGATACCGAAGAGGTTTTATCGGCATTGCGAGAGGCTGATTTGGGCAGTTGCTCTCATGTTATCGGCACACTCAACAACAGCGATAATATTAACTTTACGTGGGCGAAAGAGTCTATCTACTGCAATAGCCGTATTAATCTACAGAAGATTTGGAGCAATACCAGCTACCAAATGCAGGCATTACGCGACAATGATCAATGCGCTAAAGAAGAGTTTGCACGTCTTGATGATACAGATGATAAAGGCTTAACAGCATCTGTCACGTTTGATATTAATGAAGATATTTCTGCGCCTTATATTAACACTGGCACTCGCCCATCCATTGCCATTTTACGTGACCAAGGTGTCAATGGTCAGCAAGAAATGGCGGTTGCGTTTGACCGTGCAGGATTCCGCGCGGTAGATGTTCACATGACCGATGTAATCTCTGGCAGAACCTCACTGGATGACTTCAAAGGCTTGGTTGCTTGTGGTGGTTTCTCTTATGGTGATGTATTAGGCGCGGGCGGTGGCTGGGCTAAAACCATTCTGCATAACCCACGCGCAAAAGATGAATTTAGTGCATTTTTTGAACGTGAGGATGCCTTCGGTTTGGGCGTTTGTAATGGCTGTCAGATGTTCTCACAATTACGCGACATGATTCCTGGTGCTAGTCATTGGCCTGAGTTTTATCGTAATGAGTCAGAGCAATTTGAAGCACGACAAGTCATGGTTGAAGTAATGGATTCACCATCGATTTTATTACAAGGTATGCAAGGCTCTAAAATGCCAATCGTGGTTGCACACGGCGAAGGTCGCGCCGTATTTACGGGTACTGGCTCGGCTAATGACAGCCTCAGCAATGGATTAGCGAGTATGCGTTATATTGATAATAATGGCGTGCCAACACAACATTATCCTGAAAACCCTAATGGTGCAGAGCTTGGCATAACTGGGCTTTGTAGCACCGATGGGCGCTTTACGATTATGATGCCGCATCCTGAACGTGTCATTCGTACGGTAACAAACTCATGGCACCCAGATGATTGGAGAGAAGATAGCCCGTGGATGAGAATGTTTAGAAATGCCCGTGTTTGGACGGATTGATACTATTAATAGTCCCTAAAGTGCTTTCAGTCTCGCTATCGTCATACTGACGGATGCCAGTATTCATCGCTGAAGCATAGTGCCAGTTCACAGGTGGATTCTGGTATTTATCAGAATGACGAGCTATTTATTCAGAATTTCAAAAACTCAGGTAAATACTTTTTTTGGTAAAACTAATTGGACTTGATCAGTTTCTCCTTTAGTGACCATGCGTATGCTTAACTGAACCATTGGGATGGGTATGCCGAAAATAACCCATTATCGCAGATGATGATGGGTGGCTATGTGCATTTGGATTAACAGCATTCGCTGCGCAATGATGAAAGTAATGAAGGTGTTTTTTGTCTCCATCTACATGTGAATGTGTTACTGCATCAATACATTCATTCATTGGATGAGTATGTAAAATAGCTTTCTTATCCGTAGTTCCTGATTTTCCTGCGGACAAGGTATTATTTGAGCACGAAACCAAACCCAAAGAAGCAAAAAAACTTATAAAAATCACAAATAAAATATTGAATAGTTTATGTGAACTGCAGGATTTAATATAAAACTTCATAGTTATGATATTACAATGAGGAAGGATAAAATTAATAGATTATAAAACAATTGTAACCTATCAGCAGTACAAACAAAAAAGCCCCAACTAATATTAATTAATTAGGGCTTTCCTGGTATTAAAAAATACTATTATTGCAAATTATTTTCCATTTTTGCAATAGTTACGAGCAAACTCTAATAGTTCTTCCATTGAACGAACTCTAAATTTTTGACGCTGGCGAACAAAGGAAAACTCACGACTTAATGGTGGGTCAAGCGGCACTGCTTTTAATATGCCTAACTTTAACTCTTTCGCAATACTCACACTAGAAAGTATTGTAATTCCCATACCCGCTTCTACTGCACCTTTTACGGCTTCTGGGCTACCTAATTCTAAACAAGCTTTAAGAGCATGCTTACCTAGACCTTGAGCTTTTAGATGATCAACAATAACTTCACGTGTTCCTGATCCCTCTTCACGACATATAAAAGGGTAACTCAACATTTTTTTAACAGAAACTGTTTTCTGGTCAGCTAACTCATGATCAGCGGGTACGACCACAACCAAGTCATCTTTTCGACAAACTTCTACTAATAAGTTTTTATTTGTGACTGGGCCTTCAACTACACCTAAATCAATAACATTGTTCTCTACCATTGATACGATGCCTTCGGTATTTGACACTCGCAACTTTAACAAAACCTCAGGATTCTTCTTGTTAAAATCACCCAACAATGATGGCAACATATATTCAGATATTGTTGTGGATGCTCCTAATGTTAGTGACCCACTAATATTACCCGTGATTTCACGAATGGCATTTTCCATCTCTGAATATTTCTCAAAAATAGTCTCTGCATATTCGAATGCTACGTGTCCAGCCTCGGTAAGGCTCACACGATTATGTGCACGATCAAACAAACGTGTATCAAACTGTTCTTCTAACTGACGTATTTGAAACGTCACCGCAGGTTGTGTCATGTGTAAAACTTCTGCGGCCTTGGTAAAACTCAAAAGACGCGCAACCGCATGAAACACCTGTAATCTTCTATCAGACATTATTTATTTCTCCAATTTTCTCGCAACTACCCTAATAGGGTTATTTATTAGTATTTACACATATATATAGGCTATTTATTAAGAAAAGCAATTTTGACCCCATACATGAACAAAAACTATACAATAAAGTAGATATATTCTTTTTAAATACATATAGTTTATGTTTATAGGTTCATCATCACAGCAACAACTTTCATTGTTACTGTGACTGTAAATAACTTTACCTACGCCGATTATTATTATCTTTCTTCTTTATTTATTGGTTTTATTTTCTAGCGATTCTTCTTTGTCATTATCGTAACTATTCTGATTATTCTGATTTCCAGGAATCCTAGGATCATCATCATCCATAAGGATGCGAAAAGCCTCACCATCTAAATCATCATACTGCCCACTTTTAACCGTCAATACAAATGCCATGACAACTATTAGCATCACTAGGACACCTAATAGAATTGTCATTGTTAATGCATCCATCATTAAACCGCTCAAGTAAATAATCAGTACCAGTCGATTATACAGGCAGTAATTATAAAACTTTAGCAATAATTACTATTACTTTCATTACTTAAGCACTTTTTAGCACCAAGCATCCCATATATATTGTCAAATTGTCATATAATAAAAAGCAGAAAATACAAGAACTATCAAAGGAGAAACATAAATGTCTGAGAATATTCATCCCCTATCAAAAGAGTTTGCAGCACAAGCAAATATTAATGCAGATCAATATGAAGCGATGTATAAACAATCCATCGAAGACCCAGAGGCATTTTGGGCAGAACAAGCCAATAACTATGTTGAATGGTTTAAGCCTTGGGATAAAGTAACAGACTGGAGCTTTGATCAAAAAGACTTGCGCATAAAATGGTTTGAAGGTGCAAAACTTAATGTCTCATATAATTGTTTAGACAAGCACCTTGCGACTCGTGGCGATCAAACCGCTATTATTTGGGAAGGTGATAATCCTGAAGAAGATAGACATATTTCTTATAAAGAACTACATGCTGAAGTTTGTCAATTCGCTAATGTATTAAAAGCACGTGGTGTCAAAAAAGGTGATCGTGTTTCTCTTTATATGCCGATGATTCCAGAAGCTGCTGTAGCCATGTTAGCTTGTACGCGAATTGGTGCTGTGCACTCCATCGTATTTGGTGGCTTCTCACCCGATGCTTTAAAGAGCCGTATCCTAGATTCAGATTGTCAGGTAGTGATCACGGCAGACCAATCTATGCGTGGTGGTAAAAAAGTCCCTCTTAAAACAAATGCTGATATTGCGCTTGAAGGTTGTCCCAATGTACACACTTGCGTTGTAGTTAAACGCGGTGGCGACCCTGTAGACTGGGTTGAAGGACGCGATATTTGGTATGGTGATGAGGTATCAAATGCCAGCACCGACTGCCCTGCTGAAGAAATGGATGCAGAAGATCCTTTATTTATTCTTTACACTTCAGGATCAACGGGTACACCAAAGGGCGTATTGCACACAACAGGCGGCTATCTTGTTCAAGCGGCAATGACGCACAAACTCGTTTTTGATTACAAAGATGGCGAGGTTTATTGGTGTACGGCAGATGTTGGCTGGGTAACAGGTCACACCTATATTGTTTATGGCCCATTAACCAATGGCGCGACTACGTTGATGTTTGAAGGTATCCCCACTTATCCTGATGCGTCACGTTTTTGGCAGGTTATCGACAAGCACAAAGTTGCTACTTTCTATACTGCCCCAACTGCAATCCGTGCATTAATGGCTGCAGGTAATGAACCTGTCAATAAAACATCACGCGAGTCTTTACGATTATTGGGAACGGTAGGCGAGCCTATCAACCCAGAAGCGTGGGAGTGGTATAACAACGTCGTTGGTAATAATAACTGCCCAATTGTAGATACATGGTGGCAAACAGAAACTGGGGCACATTTAATGACACCGCTTCCTGGTGTTCACGCATTAAAGCCTGGTTCTGCAATGGCTCCATTCTTTGGTTGTGACCCTGTGTTACTTGATGATGAAGGCAATGAAATTACAGGAAACCCCGCCGCAGGTAACTTGGCAATGAAACAACCTTGGCCATCAATGATGCGCACACTTTATGGTAACCACGAACGTTTCTATGAAACTTATTTTTCAATGTTCAAAGGTTATTACTTTACAGGAGACGGTGCACGCCGTGATGAAGATGGTGACTATTGGATTACTGGGCGTGTTGATGATGTACTCAATATATCTGGCCATCGTTTAGGCACTGCAGAAATTGAGTCAGGTCTTGTACTCCATCCAAAAGTGGCAGAAGCCGCGGTAGTTGGTTATCCGCATGATATTACAGGACAAGGTATTTATGCTTATGTAACGCTGATGACAGGTGAAACAGGCAACGATGAACTCAAAGCTGATTTAGTGGCGCTGGTTAGAAAAGAAATTGGCCCAATAGCTAAAGTAAACATTATTCAATGGGCGCCAGGTTTACCCAAAACACGTTCTGGTAAAATCATGCGTAGAATTTTAAGAAAAATTGCTGCAAATGAAGTCGATGAAATGGGAGATACATCTACACTGGCTGATCCATCGGTAGTTGATGATTTAATTGCGAATCGAAAGAACAAATAAGGCTGATTTTGATTTAGTTTTTAATATAGCTTAAATATAACTCGTACAAATCATCGAAAAACAGGGGGGGGTGGTCTATAAACATACTATTTTTATAGACCACCCCCCCTCTTTTTCGATGATTTGTAGGTTTTTATACGTTACAGAAGCTCTAATCAGGTTGTTTTACCCTTATTTTTACCTTTCAGATACTGCACAATCTCTTCTTTCGCATCACTCATTACCGAATCTCTATCTAAACTATCCAAAATACTTTGCACGGTGAGCTTAGGGCCTGTTTCTCCCCATGATTTCCCTTTAGCGAGATATTCTTCTGCAACCCTGCCCACCACTAACGTGCTATACCACGCGACTGCACCTTGTGCGACACCTGTAACAACGGTTGAGAAACCAACCGTACCAATCTTTAATGCTGATGACGCAAGGTGAATCGCCCAGAATGTGGCATATAGCACCAGCATTTGCGCGGCAATTGTTTTTATCAAATCTCCCGCTTCTGATTTGCTCATCGGTAAGCCATATATTTTTGATAAATGAATCACCATGCTGACATCAATCGCCGCCGCCGCTAATAAATCTGCCACGGGTATAGGGTTAAGCGCAACAGCAACACCCTTACCGATACAATACATATGAATGGTATCTTCACCGACTTGTTTACGTGTTTCTAATAATTTATCACCTAGCTGTTCACTCAAATTACCTGCAAAAAGAGAGGCGTTAAGAGCAGACAATGTTTTACCTTCCGCTTCAATAATATCCCAGAGGCGTGATTTTAAACTGATGATATCCACAGGTCGTTGACGCACGGTTTCTTTCTCGTTGCCATCGTCATCGACATAAATCACGGTTTGTTTACTGGGTGATGCGGCACTAAAGACGATATTTTCTGGTGATATTAAGCCCTTCACACGTTTACGAATAATCGTGCGTAGTTGCAAAACTTCATCTTCATTGTATTGGTCTGCTTTATTGACCACCAAAATTATTGGGCGGTTAGTTGCTGCTACTAATTTTAAAGCATTTAACTCCACATCTGTTAAATCACTATCAATCACAAATAGTAATAAGTCTGATCGACTGGCGACTTCATGCGCGAGACGTTCGCGCTCTTCGCCATCTATTTCATTGATGCCTGGTGTGTCGATTAGATAGACCCCTCCCGCATCAACTTCTTGCCATTCTTCAATACCTTCTGTTTTAGTTTCACCATGAAGGATGCTAACGCTAAAAGCTTGTTTGCCTAATAACGCATTTAGAACGGATGATTTTCCGACACTGACTCGACCAAAAACAGCAATATGTAAATGACCATTTTCAAGTTTTTCCATCATCACGCGCAGTTGTTTATATTCTTCTCGTAATACATTACGCACAGAATCTGGTACACGTGAATCATCTAATAGCTGGCTTAGACTTTCTTTGGCAAGATCAATATTTGAATCACCTTTATTGTCACTATCAATAGATTCAGCCCCTTCATTCTCTAATTTGGCAGGTAGTGTATCGTCACCATCACTTTTCTCGGTTGTCGAAAACCAGCTTGGCAAATAGCTTTGCGCGCGCTTCAAGATTTTCATTTAACATCTCCTTAAAAGTAATGGCTGCTGGTGCAGCTTGTAACTTACCACGTTGTTGCAGTGTTTTATTGACCGCATGACCCAATGCATCAAAAATCATCCCGTAGGCTACGGCGTGAGTAAGCCCACCGCCTACTGTGCCTAAACCTGGGAATGCTTTCATGCCATTGCCTGCAACTGCCAGTAATATAGGTGCGCTTTTTTTCATTTGTCCGCCACTAAAATCTAGTAGCTTATCGATGTCTAATTGACGAACAGGCACATTATATAAGGCACAAAGTCCTTTCACCATTTGTGTTCCCAGCACACCTTGAATGACTAAATCAGAGCCAGGGCTAACCGCCGCCAATGCTCCAAAGACTGCTTTTCGGGTGGAGCTTTTGATAATTGATTCAGCTTTTTCTTGGCGAAACTCATCTTTGGCAACATCTAATTTCTGTTTGACCAAAACAAATACGCTGGCATCACGTAACGATTCCAGCACATCGCTTTGTGCATCAATCTCATCTTGCATCGCCTCGGCTAGCGCTGACACATCAGCTTTGCGCTCACGAATGATTTTTTCTTCTCGCCCATCGGGGTAAATTTTAAGAATCTCTTCTTCCCCGCCTGATTGTACTAATACCTGCTTGATAGGCACTTCTTTACCAAAGTGTTCTTTAAAACGCGTCTCAATTAATTGTTTTTCTTCATCGTTAAAACGATCACTTTTATTTAATGCGACGATCATCGGTTTGCCGTAGCTTTGTAGCTGTTTAATATCTTCAAACTGACTGCGAGACAAATCAGAATCGGTGACATAAATCACTAACTGCGCACGTATCGCTTCATCTTGCGCCATTTCATCTAGCGATCCTTCGGCTTCATTACGCCCGGGTAAATCAGTTAAAACTAGCTGATCACCTGAACTACTCTGCCACGTATATTCTTTGATTTCTTGAGTTGAGCCACCGCGTACATTGATGTCCAATTTTGCATCGGGCAGTACGGCTTTGATGATGGATGATTTGCCTGTACTAACATTGCCAAACAACGCGACGTATATTTTTCCTGTATCTTTTCGTTCTTTTAAATGCTCTATCTCACGACGTAAGTTTGATGTTTCCATACCACCGTCTTCGGCGTGATCGAGTTCTTTTAGGATATTTTCTTGGGAGACTTCTTTATCATTGTCAAATTCTGAAATATATTCAGTTGGACGTAATAATTTATACACTAGCCAAAGGCTAAATAGAATTCCCGCAACAATAAGTGCAGAGTAGGTATAAAACAAAGGTTCGGGGAGTTGCTGTAAACGATCCCAAACATCAAGCGCGCTTCGTGTTGCAGAGAAGACGAATAACAGTAGCAAGAGCGTGATGAGAATCACAGCAACCGCCATTAATTTGCGTAATTTTGAACCTGATTTTTTCATATAATTTCTTAAAAGGTTTCTAACTAATTTCTATGTGATTATAAAAGCACACACCCCCTATTTTTAGCAAGCTTGCCGTTTAGTTTTTTTAAACGGACAACTTGATTATTAGAGTGAAACCGTTGTATTTAGTTTACCCTTATTTTTTAACGCAGAGAACCGCAGAGGTTTTTCTTTTCCTCTGCGGTTCTCTGCGTATACCTCCGCGACCCTTGCGTTAAAAAAACTATTTCAAACTCTGGTAAGCACTATGAGTATCAATCAACCCTAGAGCATCTTGCAATAAACTCTTACCAGGCTCCCTATTAAACCAAGTCGAAAGTCCCGAAGGATGTGGCAACGGAATCACATCAGCCTGCAATATGGGCGTATCAATCACAAACTGCTGCCCCACAACTTCGGTGAGTTTTTTATAAGTTAAAAACTGCGAAATAGCGAGCTTGCCAACAGGAATAATCAGTTTAGGTTGAAGTATTTTGTATTCTGCTTCGAGCCAATGTTTGCAGGTAGCAATCTCTTGTTTATCAGGCACACGATCACCACTCCCTTTTGGGTTCTTACCCGGAAAACATCGGCAGACCGCAGCTATATAAACGTGCTCACGAAACTCAGTCTCATCCACACCAATAGATGAAAACCATTTAAAAAGCGTCTTACCCGCTGTCCAACCGAATGGACGACCAATATCCCCTTCTCGAATACCTGGCGCTTGCCCGATGAGCATAATTTGCGATACCACTGGCGCGCCTGTAATCACAGGTTGAATCATATTAGGGCAACGGGTGCAGGCTTGTAGCTCAGACTGATGATGGATGATTTTATCTTGCATGGTAAATGGGGGGTTTTGTCTTTTTCATTTGTAGGGAGTATGAGATATGAATAGTAAAAAGGCATCACCTTTTTTATGTGTAATGCCCATTAGGACAGATTGCAAAGAGCGGTCAATTACAATGTTGATGCCTACTTATTAACTTCTCCAAAAGTATTGTCATATTAGCGCCACATATCCGCACCCTTCGACTCCGCTCAGGGAACTAATCAGAAGTAGCTCCCTGAGCGGAGTCGAAGGGTGCGGGGAGTATATAAATACTTTTGGAACAATTAAAAATGGAAACTTAAAGCGAATGAGAAAAGCTTATTATGTTATAAATAAGAGACTTATGATCTAATAAGCTATTAGAAAGTCACAGACTTTCTTTACACACCGTTATAGATTTTTCTAGTATGGGTAAGATAAATGGATTCATGGATACTCAAACAATTACGAGCAACTGTTCAATTAGATCTCTTAGAGTTCACTCCTGAAAATTATTTTGAAAGTGAAATTGAAGAGTTAAAATTTTCTAGTAGCTTTCAAGGGCACGAGTTGCTTTCTTATAATATGACATGGGGCCTATTAGCAGTAAAACTGGGCCGAAAGTTACACTCTAAGACCCCAGCGGCTTTTACTGCTCGACAAGTCTCAGCAAGTGAACTTTTAATGATGCTTGGTTTGTTAGCAAGCTCAGAAGCAATTCTGAATGTAGCTGAACAAACATCAAAAAAAGCATTACTAAATGAAGTTTCTGATGGCAATTCTGGTAATGTCGCTATACAGATAAAAACTGAGCATGTACCAATATTTCGTGAAAATATATCAGGAGCATTGGAACAATATTTACAATATTTATCGTTTGCTGAAAAAAAACCGTATATTTCACTTCTCCCTGAAAGTAAACAAAAGGAAATTCTAAACATGGCTCAAGAAAACTCTAAAGTCATAACAAATACAGTTACTATAGTCGATTCTGATAATGTTAGTGTTCAAGCTGGAGAGCATAATGAAAATAACCAGCCTAACTCTATTATTGAAAATAGTGTTATAAAATGGGTAGCGAACCATATTGTTACTCTGCTTATAACTATTATTGGCGGAGTGATCATTTTTAAGTTAACGATTGGTTAGTGCGGTTGGGCTGACGTTAGGAAGCCCAACAGACATCGCTCCAAATCAACCCTGTTGGGATTCGTTCCTCAGCCCAACCTTCGTAAATATTAATCTAATTAAATTGCCATCCCCCCTGTTTTTCGACGTTTTGTATAAGAAATAGGCGCAAACGATGCTTTGAACAGCATCGAGATTTTCTTTGGAAGGTCTAGCAATATACTTTTTAATATCTAGGGCGTACAAAACATCGAAAAACAGGGGGGGGTGGCAATGGAAAATCTATCAACTTGGACTAAACTCAGGGCTAAAATACTCAAATTAAGCAATTTTTTACAAATACCAGTGTACTTAACCTTATTTACAAAAGGCTCCTTTATGAAATCTTCAAATTTTAGTAATCCTTTCTCTTTTCTTAAAGGCTTATTGTTACTTTTGATTTTTTCTTCAAGCTGTATTTCATTTGGCGCTACTACCAATGAAGAAAAAGCACGTAAATTGCATACTTTTCCTGAGTGGTTTTTGGATAGCCCCTTTTTAGACCTAGAAGAGATTACATCAGAATTATCAGCCGAGGGTAAAAAAGGCTTAATGATTCTTTTTACCACTCAAGGATGTTCATATTGTGAGCAATTCATCCGCGAAAGTTTAGGTAATCCAAAAATTGCCGCAGAGGTTCAAGAGAGGTTTGCCTCCATTGGGCTAGAGATTTTTGATGATGCTGAAATGGTTTCACCTAATGGAAAAACAATGGCAGTAAAGCATTTTGCTAAACAAGAAGGTGTTGGCTTTGCGCCGACTCTATTGTTTTATGATGAAAATGGAAAACGCGTTTTGCGTCAGATAGGTTATCAAGCGCCACAGCGGTTTACTCACTTAATGGACTATGTCGCAGACAAACGTTATGAGTCTCAGAATTTACGAGATTTCATCAATGCTAAACAGGCAGGACAACAAGGCAAGTCTAGCTATACCAGTCTGAAAGAAGATGCTCTTTTTGATACGCCACCTTATGCTCTCGATCGTAGTCACTTCGATGCCAGCGAACCCTTAATGGTGCTATTTGAGAAAAAAGGTTGCAACGAGTGTGAGGCATTCCATCGTGATGTTTTAACACTCAAACATGTAAGAGAAACTTTAGGGCGCTTTCAGGTTGTACGATTAGATGCTGAGGATGATAAAACACCTGTTCTTCTTCCTGATGGGAAATTTACAACGCCTGCAAAATGGTATCAGAAATCTACTTTTAGTCGCTTACCTGCTTTAGCGTTTTATAACGAAAAGGGTAAGCAGTCTTTAAAAACAGATGCTTTAGTTCAGGATGGGCGCATGATGAATTCACTTAACTATATGCTAGAAAAGGCCTACCTTAAAGATTGGACCTATCAACAATTTGCTCGCTCCAAGGCTCTTGAGAGAAACTTGAAAGAAAAGTCTACAGTAAATAATTAAAGCAGAACCACATCAAATTGCTCTTGGGTATACAACGTCTCTGCCTGAAAACGAATGGGTACACCAATAAACTCTTGTAATTCGGCCAAGCTATCGGACTCTTCATCTAATAATAAATCGGTAACATCTTGCGAGGCTAGTACCAATAATTCGCGTGCATCGAACTGACGTGATTCTCTCAATATCTCCCTAAATATTTCATAACAAACTGTTGTGGCTGTTTTAATGTAACCGCGCCCTTCACAGGTTGAGCAAGATTCACACAATACGTGTTCTAAAGATTCACGAGTGCGCTTGCGTGTCATTTCTACCAAACCCAATTTAGATAATGGCATTACGGATGTTTTTGCATGGTCACGTTCGAGTGCTTTGAGTAATGCCGACATTACCTGTTCTTTATGATCCTCTTGCTGCATATCGATAAAATCTAAGATGATAATACCGCCCAGATTTCTCAAGCGTAATTGGCGTGCTAATGTTTGTGCCGCTTCAAGATTTGTCTTAAAAATAGTCTCTTCAAGATTACGATTACCGACAAAACCACCTGTATTTACATCAACGGTGGTCATTGCTTCGGTTTGGTCAATAATTAAATACCCACCTGATTTTAGTTGAACACTACGTTTCAGTGACTTTTGGATTTCATCTTCAACCGAATGCATATCAAAGATGGGTCGTTCCCCTGAATAGTGCTCTATTTTAGTTGATAGTTCGGGTATGAATTCTTTGGAAAACTCATGAATATTTGCAAACGTTTCTTTTGAATCAACCTTTATACTAACAATTTCCTCTGCGACCATATCTCGCAGGGCACGCTGTACTAAGGGTAAATCAGAGTATATTAATTGAGAGTCAGGGTTGGCTGAGCTTGGGTCATTTATTTTACCCCATAGCTTATTCAAGAAAGCTATATCAGCCTTTAAAGCATCTTCATTAATGCCATCAGCGGCTGTACGAACGATATAACCATATCGTCCCGTTGTTGCAGTCAGATCAATTTCCGTTTGCCCATCATCAGAATTTCCATCACGAGAACTACCATCACGGATGGAATGAATAATTGATTTTAAACGCGTCCGCTCATCCTCATCTTCAATTTTACTTGAGACTCCAATGGTATCCGTATCAGGCATGAGAACAACAAAACGCGAAGGGATTGTGACGTGCATGGTTAAACGAGCGCCCTTTGTACCGAGTGGCTCTTTAATAACTTGCACTAGCACTTCTTTGCCAGCATGCAATAACTTGGTAATGGGTGGGATAATGATCTCTTCAGGAGTTTCGCCGTTGAGCATAACCTCAACAGGTAAGCGTAAATCAGAAGCGTGTAAAAAAGCGGCTTTTTCTTGCCCTATGTCGATAAATGCGGCTTCCATACCAGGTAAAACCCGACAGACTTTACCTTTGTAAATATTGCCAACGATTCCTTGGTTAGAATTACGCTCTATTAATACTTCTTGCAAAATACCGTTTTCAAGTACCGCTACACGTGATTCTTGTGGAGTGACGTTTATTAGAATTTCTACACTCATTTTTTATTATTTCTCCAAGGCTTGTAATAACTGAGCTGTTTCAAACAGCGGTAATCCCATTATGCCAGAATATGAACCCTCAATGCGTTCTATAAAGGGTGCGGCTAAACCCTGAATGGCGTAAGCACCTGCCTTGTCATGAGGCTCTCCCGTTTCCCAATAGGCTTTTATCTCAACATCTGTTAATTGGCGAAAAAGAACACGGTTACGATTAAGCTTTACAGCGGTTTTACCCTGATAAGTGATAGCAACTGCCGATAATATCTCATGCCACTGCCCTGACATACTGGATAACATTTCATGGGCGTGATCAAAATTACGAGGCTTTACCAGCAATTTCCCATCAAGCACTCCTAACGTATCTGCACCTAATACCGGCAGATTAAGTTCACTATCACGAAGAATAGCTTGTGATTTTTCAACGGCTAAGCGTTTAACTAAATTTTCTGCTGATTCATTTTTCAATGTATCTTCATTAATGTCAGCCACTTGAACCGTATACTTTACACCTATTTGGTCAAGTAATTCTGCACGACGAGGGGATGCTGACGCTAGTATTATTTTATACTCGAACAAAGACATTAACCTGCCCTGTGATAAGGATGATTTTCAGTAATCGTATAAGCACGATAAAGCTGCTCTGCCAAAACAACTCGTACCAAAGGGTGTGGAAAAGTTAAGTTAGACAATGACCATTTCTCTTGTGCCAATTGTAATATCTCATGGGTCAAGCCATCTGGCCCACCAACTAACAATGCTACATCTTGCCCACCCATCATCCAATCCTGCAGACGAGTTGCTAACTTTTCGGTGCTCCACGCCTGCCCTTTAACATCTAGCACCACCACTCGGCAGTTGTTAGGAATCGCGTCTCTTAACTTATCTGCTTCTTTTTGCATAATGGCTTTGATATTGCTGTTTTTAGAACGCTTTTCAGCAGGGATTTCTTTTAAGTGCAATGAGCATTTTGCAGGCAGACGGTGTGCGTATTCGGTGTAACCTTGCGTTACCCAATCTGGCATTTTTGTTCCGACGGCTAGGAGGTGGATTTTCATGTTACTTACTTAAGGAGTTCCTACATAAAAGGTAAAGATAAAAGGTAAAGATAAAAGACTTTTTTTGCCACGGAATACACGGAAGAACACGGAAATTAAAAAATCATGAATTACGTCATGCTGGCGAATGCCAGTATCCATCTCAAGCAATGTATTTTCGCCTCGATTATGGGCTCTGACCTCCGCCAGAATGACGGCTTTACCTTCCGTGTTTTTCCGTGTGCTTCCGTGGCAAAATAATCTTTTAGCCTTTATCCGAAAGTGCTTCTTCTACACTTTTATCTGTTGCATCTTCTGGCTCCCAGAGTTTTTCTAGTGCATAGAACTCTCGAGTGCTTTCCAACATAACGTGAACGATAATGTCATTTAGGTCAACCAACACCCATTCAGATGTTCCCTTACCTTCGGTGCCAATAATCTTTGCACCCGCTTCTTTCACATTGATGCCGACCATCTCAGCAATGGATTTAACATGGCGGGTTGAGTTACCTGTGGCGATGTAAAGCATATCGGTCATTGATGATTTACCTTTAACATCAATAGTTACGATGTTTACGGCTTTCATGTCTTCTAGGCTGTTTTGGACTAGGTCTTGTAATTCGTTAATTTTCATAGTTTTTCTTCAATAGTTCTTTAATGTTTACCCCCTCTCCCTAGCAGGGAGAGGGCTGGGTGAGGGGTGAAGCTCAAATAGTGGTAATACTACGAGCCTTCTACCCCCTCCCTAACCCTCCCCCTGCTAGGTGGAGGGGACGTATAATTTGTTTCGCTCAATATATTCACTCACCTCGACAGGTGTCGCAAATAATGAGCTTTTTCCTTCAAGTAACTGTTTTCTCAAAAAAGTTGCCGATAGATCTAACTGACTGACATCAGCAAAAAAAAGTTTTCCAATCGGCTGTTTATGTAATTCAGCGATAGCGTCGGTAACACGATCTGTCATCCAATCTTCTATTTTAACATGATTCGTTCCTGGCCTTGATGATATAACCAAATGCGTCAATTTCAAGATGCCTTGCCAATCATGCCATTTTGTAAAATGCTCGAAAGCATCCATGCCGATAAGCATACATAACGGTTCGGTACTTCCAATCTCTTCACGAATTGATGCCAATGTATCAACCGTATACGATGCACCGTCACGGTAATATTCCCTATCATCGACCACAAAACCTTCAACATCATTAACAGCTAGTTTTACCATTGCTAAGCGATGTTCTGCGCTTGCTTCTGGTTGCCAGCGGTGTGGTGGATTTGCACTGGGAATGAATCGTAACTCATCCAGCGCTAACTGTTCAAAAATCTCTAAGGCTGGGCGCAGGTGTCCAAAGTGAATGGGGTCAAATGTTCCGCCCAGTATACCTATCATGTACGAATATGGCCGTCACCAAATACCACGTATTTAAGTGATGTTAATCCATTTAATCCTACTGGGCCACGGGCATGAAGCTTATCGGTACTGATACCAATCTCCGCACCTAAGCCATATTCAAAACCATCGGCAAAACGAGTAGAAGCATTCACCATTACCGAGGCAGAATCAACCTCACGCATAAAGCGACGTGTTTTTGTAATGTCTTGGGTGATGATAGATTCGGTATGTTGTGAGCTATAGGTATTAATATGAACAATCGCATCATCCATGTCATCGACAACTTTGATAGATAAGATTGGCGCTAGATACTCTGTTGTCCAATCCTCTTCTGTTGCTTCATTACATTCAATAATGGCTTTTGTCTTTGTGCAACCGCGTAGTTCAACACCTTCTTCATCAAATAGTGTTTTTAATGCGGGTAATATTTCATCGGCACGTGATTTTGCAATGAGTAATGTCTCTAAAGTATTACAGGTTCCGTATCGCTGGCTTTTAGAGTTGAAAGTGACTTTAATGGCTTTTTCAGCATCGGCATCATCATCAATATAAACATGACAAATACCATCTAAGTGTTTGATTACAGGTATTAATGAATCATTACTCACTCGCTCAATCAAGCCTTTTCCACCGCGTGGAATAATGACATCTACCGAGCCTTTTAAGCGCAGTAATTCACCGACGGCTTCGCGATCCGTCGTTTCGACAACCTGCACACATTCCGCTGGCAACCCTGCTATTTTCAAACCTTCTTGGATACACGCGGCTACCGCTTTATTAGAATGAATCGCCTCAGAGCCACCCCGCAAGATGGTTGCATTGCCTGATTTTAAACACAGCGCTGCGGCATCTGCCGTTACATTAGGGCGTGATTCATAAATGATACCGATAACACCTAATGGCACGCGCATATTGCCGACTTGAATACCCGATGGCATATATTTTAGATCCGTGATTTCACCAACGGGGTCAGCCAGTGCAGCTATTTGGCGCAGACCTTCTGCCATTTTTGCGATACCGTCATTCGTTAGTGCTAGGCGATCTAACATCGCAGCTTCTAGACCTTTTTCTTTGCCAGCTTGTAAGTCTTTTGCATTTTCAGTTTTGAGGGCTTCACTTTGTGCAATTAAACGGTCTGCAATTGCATTCAGTGCATCATTTTTCTGTTTTGATTCAACAGCCGCGAGTGTGCTTGAGGCTTTTCGTGCTTTTAGCCCTAAGTCACGCATATATTCTTTGATTTCTTGGTTCATAGTCTTCTTTTAGGTCATTTTTATAAGACCACCCCCCCCCTTTTTCGACGATTTGTATTTAAACTTGATGTTTTTAAACACAAATCATCGAAAAAGGGGGGGGGTGGCTATAGTAACTGTGTTTATTTAGCGATTATTCGCTGATTACAGCCGTTCCAGCCAATATTAATGCCAATTCTAACAAGTCTGACCAGACTCTGCCCAATCCTTTATTGGCAATATCTCCCTGCCCCTTTGATAAACGGTCAATTTGAGCATTTTTCTTAAGAATCGGAGGCCAATCTACGTATTGCATTCGTTGTAATGCGACTTGAAATGGTTTTTGTCTCGGTCGTGGCATTTTAGATAATATCTGTGACACTGGAATACCATTTTTGAGGCTAAAACTAGCGCTATAAAGTTGTCTACTTAAATCACTCAATGTCCAAAGCATTAACTGAACAGGCACACCCTCTTCTTTAAGATTATGATGAATATGCTGAACACGGCGCATATCCCCCATCATAACCGCATTGGATAAATCAAAAATCGAAAAGCGCGAGCTGTCACTGACTGACTCTAAAACATGTTTATCATCAATCACTATTTCAACATTATCATCACTCTGAAAAAGTAATTTTAGTTTACTAATTTCTTGCATCGCCGCAAGCAGGTTGCCTTCTACACGCTCGGTTAACAACCGCACCGCATCATTACTAGGTCGCATTCCAGCAGCTCGCATTCGTTTGGCTATCCATGCCATCGTTTGTGGTGGTGATAAGTCCCAAATTTGTACAACAACACCACTTTTTTCGACTGCTTTCACCCATGCGCTGTTTCTTGCACTTCCCACGAGTTTTGGCATCTGCATCAGTAACACCTTATCATCAGGCGGGTTCTGCATATAATCACGAATAGCTTGGCTACCTATTCGGCCCGGCGTTTTAGTCTCTATGCGTAAATCAATTAGCTTTTTTTCACTAAATAATGATAATGCATTTGATGCGCCTAATAACGTCCCCCAATCAAACTTATTATCCGCATGAAGCACATCACGTTCGCTAAAGCCTTGGTTTTTAGCTTGCAGACGAATCGCATCACACGCTTCCATTACTTGCAGAGGCTCGTCGCCCGTTATTAAAAATGCACGTGGAATGTCTTTCTGTCGTTGTAAGAATGGCTCTAATTGGTCTGCGTTTACTTTCATACTACGATGATAACCTTAGAAAGACTTTGAGTATAATATTACAGGCATAAAAAAGGACGCCACATGCGCCCTTATTTATGCCTGTAATATACGTTCGCTAACGACCACTAAAGATTGATACAGGGGCCATAACAGCTGGTAAGTAATCAATGATCTTTTTCTCTCGTACTTTTGCAGCATCTTTAAGAACCACAATGCGATCATCCCCACGTAAAATAGGATCTGCTATTTTACCGGTTCTCACTAAATCAAGGCTGATATTATGCTGTGCACCATCACGATAGAATAAAACATTTCGAGAATTACCTACCTCTGTAATACCTTGCGCCATTGCTATTGCTTGTAAGAAACTTAAGTTTCCTTTGATAGGAAATACTCCAGGCGTTCTCACCTCACCTTCAACAGTCACACGCTTCGATATTGCATTATCTGTGCGCACAACACTGACTTTAGGGTCTTGCATATATTGTTTGAGGCGCTGAGTAATAGTGGCTTCTGCCTGAGCTATACTTAACCCTGCAACACGTACCGAACCAACTAAAGGCAGTGAGATAATGCCATTTGACTCAACTTTAATTTCTCTTGCTGATAAATCAGGCACTTTGAAAACATTTATATTGAGTGTATCTTGTGGTGAAATAGTGGAACTGGTCGCTGGGCGATAAGCGCCTCTCGTCGTCGCCTGAGGATTTATTGAAACCTTAGGTGAGTATGTAGAAGCTTGATTAAGTGTATCAACTGATCTGGCCGCCGCTGCTGTTTCTGCCACAGTTGGCTCTGGTGGCATCGTTGAACAAGCATTCAAAAAGATCAAAGGCAATATATACATTGCCACTTTTTGTAATGTTTTTTGCAATATTCTTTGTTTATTTATCTTTATCATAATCTTATGCTCTTTAAGCCAGCGCTTCATCACTAGCTGTATCTAGTTTAGAACTTGATTGAGGATCTAATAGGGTATTTGATGAAGAACTTAATGAAGAACTTAACGAAGAGTCTAGCTCGACACTATCGACCACTTTATATCCATTCGGATTATTGCTCTGCCACTTCCAAGTATCATCACACATTTCTTGAATACCAAACTGTGCCTCCCAACCCAGCATCTCTTTTGCTAGTGCGGGGTCTGCATAACAGCAAGCTATATCACCAGGTCTACGGTCAACAATTTTATATGCCACCTCTTTATTTGATGCACTTGAGAATGCCTTAACCATCTCAAGAACTGAATAACCAATCCCCGTTCCAAGATTTACCGTGTATAAGTTTTCAACCTTTTCACTTTCAAAGGCTTGCAGAGCCTTAACATGACCCTTTGCCAAATCGACCACATGAATATAATCACGCACACCCGTGCCATCTGGTGTGGGGTAATCACCCCCGAATACTGATAACTGTTCGTATTTTCCTACGGCAACACCAGACACGTAAGGCATTAAATTATTTGGAATACCGTTAGGGTCTTCACCAATCAAGCCACTTTCGTGCGCACCAACGGGGTTAAAATATCGAAGCAGACCAATATTCCATTGATCATCTGAGACATAAATATCTTGTAGAATTTCTTCAATATGAAGCTTTGATCGCCCATAAGGGTTGGTGGCACTAACAGGAAAGTCTTCTTTTATTGGAACAGTAGCAGGGTCACCATAAACGGTAGCTGATGAGCTAAATATAATACGTTTTACGTTGTTGCGATTCATCGCATCAAATAAACAAATACTCCCTGCGATGTTATTATCGTAATACATAAACGGTTGTTCAACCGACTCACCCACTGCTTTTAAACCTGCAAAATGAATGACACCGTAAATATCATGTGCATTAAAAACTTCATCTAAAATTTTAGGATCACGTACATCCCCCTGAATAAAGGTAACTGCTTTGCCTGTGATTTCTTTAACTCGGTCTAAAGATACCGTTGAACTATTGCAGAGATTATCTAAAACAATAGGTGTGTAGCCTGCAGCCATAAGCTCGATGCAAGTATGTGAGCCGATGTAGCCTGCTCCGCCAGTCACTAATATATTCATTTTAATTATTATCT
>Ga0256840_1001197_pt1 | contig 24920 bp, 15 predicted proteins | sample 355202metaG_FD_185969 | JGI IMG/M metagenome (GOLD analysis project Ga0256840, IMG submission 185969) | Hydrothermal vent microbial communities from Mid Atlantic Ridge, Atlantic Ocean - 355-202 | ecosystem: Environmental > Aquatic > Marine > Hydrothermal vents | place: Atlantic Ocean: Mid...
CTTCGATTAATAATTTCCAATCTTCCGTGTTCCGATACTTGCGCTTAGCCATACTAGCTCCTTTAAAATGGAGCTTAGTTTAATGTTAATCGAGATCTTGGCTAGGTGGGGTTTGCTAGACGTTTACGTTAAAAATAGGGGGGGGGATGGGTTCGTACAGAATTTATTTATATCAACCTGAATCCGTGAAGTTACTACGACATAGGGTGCAAGTTATTGATTCATAACAGGTTTAAAAAATACCTGCTTAACCTATGGGTGAAGCTAATATTTAGTGAGCTTTTTAAATCTCATGCTAAACCAGTCTTACGCCCTGCTATTCACATTGACCTCACGGATTCAGGTATCAAATCTAAAAATATCTTGCAGGTATTTGTACTACGGTATCACTCAGCATTTCAATTTGTTCAGCGTTATTAACTAGAATTCCAAATTTAGCATGGGTATCTTCAATAAAGACATTTAAGGCGGTGAGCCTGCGTTTATCTATCTGATGACCTAGTTTTATTTCGATAGGTATCAAGCCAAAAGGTGCATCAATAATCAAATCAATTTCAGATTTATCACGAGTTCGGTAATAGTTGAAATCAAGACCTGATAACAAGGTGCTTTGAAAACCTCTAATAATTTCTTCAATAACAAAAGCCTCAAAAGAAGTTCCTGCTATTGGGTGTAATAGTAATTCATCAATCGAATTTATTTTTAATTGATGATGCAGAATCCCCTGGTCTCTGAAATAACCCTTTGCCATTTTCTGAACTTTTTTTAAGGTATTTTTTTCATAACTACGTAAATTGCGCCAGATAAAGGTAGCATGAAATATTTCCAGATATTCCTTGATCGTCACCGAACTAACATCTAAAGCACGGGCAAGCTGGGAGTGGTTGATAATACTGCCAGAATAATGAGATAAAGCTTGGATAAACAAACGAAATTTATACACATTAATTCGAGGAAATAGCCGCTGAATATCCCGACGAATATAATCAGAAAAGTATTCATCCATCCATAAACCATAAAACTCAGTTACCTCTAGTGATTTTATACGTGGCTCAGGATACCCGCCAAAAAACCAATGATCATAGAGTTGATTTATATCTAATGAGTTTTGTAGTTGTAAGAGTGGCTCTAGGCTTGATTCTATTTGGGGTAATAATTCATAGATAATCGGTAGTGGTAAATCATAAAACTCTACTGCCTTAAAGGGCCACATTTCGATAGTAGCGATACGACCAGCAAGGCTTTCTGTCAAACCTTTGACAATTTCAGGCGAGCTGGAACCTGTTAATATAAAACGTCCTGCCGCTTGCCTATCTTTATCAATAATACCCCGTAATACCTGAAATATTTCTGGATACTGCTGTGCTTCGTCAATAATTACTCTTTCACTGCGACGGCTGAAAAATCCTAGAGGATCACTGCTGATCAATTGGTAATGATCTGGTCGCTCTAAATCATAGTATGCCCAGTCTGAGCGTATTTTTTTTACCAAAGTAGACTTGCCACATTGCCTTGAGCCAATGATAGCAATAGCAGGAAATAGTTTAAGTAGCTTTTCTGCTTTATCTTCTAATAATCGTTTTTTATCCATCATTTTTAAATACTGCCTTTAAAAATGGTGGGTGTCAATCATTAGAGTCTTATTAGTAGAATAATAAAATATGCACAATATCTGCATATTTTAGCCCTAATGCTTGCACTGTCGTTTGTTCTAATTCCATAATGAAAAATTTTACGGAGCAAGATATGACTAAAACTATATTGGTGGTTGATGATGATCCACATATTCGTGAAGTCATAAATTTTGCGTTAGAAAAAGCTGATATGCAGGTAATTTTGGCAAATGATGGTGTTCAGGCTCTGAATACGTTCAACAAATCTCCTTGTGATTTAATTGTGCTGGATATTAATATGCCTGAAATGGATGGGCTAGAATGTTGTCGTGAGATTCGTAAAACCTCTGAAGTGCCTATTCTCTTTTTGTCTTCTCGTGATGATGAAATAGATCGTATTTTGGGGCTTGAGATTGGTGGTGATGATTATGTGACTAAGCCTTTTAGCCCTCGTGAGTTGGTGGCTCGGATAAATGCCATTTTAAAGCGAACTAAAACAGTCAGTGGAAACAGTGAAATGAACAATGCGTTAAAGTTATCACAGGGTTTATTGCTTCTTGATACTGAGCAACATGCAGTTTGGTGGGATTCTCAAGAAGTTACACTGACAGCTACTGAGTTTTCTATGTTGCTTTTATTAATGAAGCAACCTAAACGTGTTTTTAGTCGTGATGTGATTATGCAGACGGCTTATCAAAATAATGTCTATGTTAGTGATAGAACGATTGATAGTCATATCCGCCATATTCGCCAAAAGTTTTCTGAGATAGGTTGTGATTCGGTGATTGAGACACAGCATGGGGTCGGTTATCGGCTTGGTAAATGTTGTTAGCCTATGTATATAGATGCTAAACAACGTATTAGAAAGCTGTTTCGCCTGCGGACTATTTTGCTGGTGGTGATGCTTTCTATTTTGTTATTGCCACTTATTAGTTTGTTCTTTTTTCGTTTTTATGAGAATGAATTAGTACGCAAAACAGAAAATGAGCTAATTATGCAGTCTGCTGTGTTTGCTAGCGTTTATCGAGAATTATTGGGTCAAAATCAACTTGACCAAGACTTTAAATATACACCAATAGATCCACAGCTTGATTTTGCAAAACATCAGATATTGCCACGCAGGCCTCCTGCTAAAAAAGTGCTTGTTGCTAGAGATATTTTGGCTCAAAAGGCAGGAAGAATGATGCAGAATATTTTGCAAAATACGCAACAGTTTACCTTGGCAGGTATGAGAATACTTGATGAACAGGGAATTGTGGTAGCAGGTCGAGGCGAGCTTAATAAGTCTTTAGCGCATGTTAAAGAGGTGAAAAGTGCCTTGAAAGGAAAATATACATCAGTATTGCGTGAGCGTATTTCTGATGAGCCACCTCCTTCGATTGCTTCTATTAGTCGTGGCACGGGGGTGCGAGTATTTACTGCTTTTCCAATTATAAATACAGAAAAAAATAAGAATAAGGTTCTTGGGGTGGTTTATTTGTCACGCACACCACAGAATATCCTAAAGCATCTTTATGGCATTAAAGAGAAAGTTTTTTTAATTTTACTTTTGCTATTTTCCTTAACTGGCTTAATTGTATTATTTATTTCGTCACGTTTATCACGTCCTATTCGTGAATTAATCGAACAAACTCAGAAGCTGACACGCGGTGAAATTAATACGGTGGAGGTAATCAAGCAACCTGGTACTTATGAGTTGTCTAAGCTTTCTAATAGTTTTGCTGAAATGTCACAGGCACTTTATGAGCGTTCACAATATATTCACCAATTTGCATCGCATGTTTCTCATGAGTTTAAAACGCCATTGACTTCAATGCAGGGGAGTTTAGAGTTATTGCTAGAACATAATGATGATATGCCAGAACAGCAAAGATTGCGTTTTCTTAATAATTTACAAGAAGATACAGAGCGTCTTAAAAGTTTGGTGCAGCGTCTATTAGAGCAGGCTCGTGCGGATGCGCTTCAAGGTGCAACAGAGTCAACGGCTTTATTGCCAATTTTACAAGACCTTCGCTCACGATATATAGATACAAAATTGCAGATTATTTTTGATAGTAAGAATAATTATCTATTAAAGATTTCAGCGGCTTCTTTGCGTAGTGTGTTAAGTAACTTATTTGACAATAGTTTTCAGCATGGTGCTGACAAAGTAGAGATAAATTTGAAAGAGTTTTCAGAAGGGGATACGGGTGAAGCTATAAAGTATTTGCAGATTTGGATTCATGATAATGGTTCAGGTATTTCGGTTGCAAATCGTAAGAAAATATTTGCTCCTTTTTTTACTACTCGGCGTGAAAGTGGTGGCACAGGCTTAGGTTTAGGGATTATTGAGTCAATCTTAGCTGCATCAAATGGAGGCATAGAGAATAGAGAGATAGAGGAAGGGGCTTTATTTGTTATTTCCTTACCGCTTATTGATGTTGTTTCAATTAATTTTAGGTAGAATGCCTGTTATTTACTAATTAGAGGATTATTATGATTTTTACTGCTGAACTTGTGGATGAGATTAATTTATTGTCTCAGTTTAATTTAAAAAATGAACAAGATGGAATCAAGGTGCATCATGAGGCCGCTCCAGAGTTAATTGGTGCTGCTCAGCGTTTGCATGATAAAGGAATCATCACAAAAGATGATGGAGGATATTTAACAGATTTAGGGCGTAAAGCCGCTGAACATGCGCAAGATTTGCAGATAATTTTGAAGTGATTTTATTTTTTGTTTCTTGGATAGCAAGCTAAGATGGGAGGCAATATTGTAGCTCCTTTAAAACTGCACAACTTGTCATAAAATTTTCATAAAGTAGCACACTATTTACAAATCCTGTTTGTATGCTGATACCTCTACTAACAAGAGGATGTAAGCATGGATATTCTTATTGGTTTGCTTGGAGTGTTGTTTTTTATCTCAATCTTGGCTGGAGCTTTATTTTTTGCCATATTTATGGCGCGTAAAATTGGTTTGATTAAGGCTTCGGATTCTGATGATGGAGAAATAGGGGCAAGTGGTTTTATAAAGAGCTACCTCAGTGATATTAAGAAGCTGAGTGATTCTCTACTATTTCGGTTTATTATCATTGCTGTTCTTATTGGAGTGATGACAATTCCACTGAGCATGGTAAATGATATTGTTCGTGAACGAAGCTCCCTCTATAACCAAGTTCTTAATGATATTGCAAATACATGGGGGCATGAACAGAAGCTTCAGGGACCAGCCTTATTTGTTCCTTATACTGAAAAATTTATTACTGAAATTGTTAAAACAGATAAGGATGGTAATGAACGTAAGGTAAACCGAGTTCACTATGAACAACGTACCGCTATTGTTTTGCCGAATGATCTGAAAATTGATGTTAATTTGCATGGGCAAACACGTAAACGAAGTATTTATAAATCACTGGTTTACACCGCTGATTTAAAAATAAACGGCTATTTTAAGTCTCCTGATATTAAAGGGCTTTCTAGTCATGTTGATAAAATCCACTGGGATCGAGCATGGTTAGCATTGGGAATCTCAGACACTCAGGCAATCAATAAAGTCTCAGGCTTACGCTGGAATGTCAGTGGAGATAATAATCAAAGCATTGGCCATTCATCTGCTCAGTTAATTGATTTTGAGCCTGGAACAAAAGTAACAAGTACATTGAAAAATGGCTTTCATGCACCGTTAAATTTATCTTCAGGATCATCTGCAAAACCATCTGATAAGGAGTCAGGAAAGCCTCTTGATACGAAAACCTATTTATTTAGTCTGGATATTAATATTAATGGGAGCCAAGGCTTTTATTTTAGCCCATTTGGTAAAACAACCAATGTTTATGTTAAGTCTGATTGGCCGCACCCCAGTTTTCAGGGAAGCGTGTTACCTGATCAACATAAAGTGAGTGAAAATGGTTTTCAGGCAAACTGGTCTGTGCCTCATCTAGCAAGAAATTACCCACAACTCTGGACGCTTGAAACGCAAATGTTCAATATTCATGAGTTTACGGCAGGTGTGAATCTTTTTGAGACGGTTTCACTTTACTCAAAAATCACGCGGGCAATAAAATATGGCGTATTATTTTTTGCGCTAACCTATATCACTTTCCTTATCTTTGAGCTGGGTATAGGTAGAAAGCTACATGTTGTGCAATATGGCATGATAGGTTTAGCACTTTCTATGTTTTATCTTACCTTGCTTTCGATGGCAGAGCATACTGGTTTTGTGACAGCCTATATTTCAGCCGCAAGTATTATTATATTAATGATAAGTTTATATGCTTTTGCATCCATCCGAAAACTCTCAAGGACAGGGATTATTAGTCTGTTATTGATTGGTTTGTATACAATGCTTTATTCATTATTAAAACTTGAAGACTATGCGCTATTAGCGGGGACAGCACTACTTCTGTTGATTCTTGGCGTTATGATGTATTTAACCCGTAATCTTAATAGATCAGACAGTGAACCTGTCGAGAACTAAATTTAAAAAATGTAAAAAACAGGGGGGATGGGTAGTAGACTCTTTTATTGAATTTCATGGTATTGATAAGCATATCAACATTGAGTTATTACAATGTATAAAGCTGTATAACCCATCCCCCTTTATTTTTACAATATTATTTGTCATCGTTCTTGTTTTTATCTTCACTCTCGACTTCACTAACAGGTTTGTGAAAAATCAAATGACTGACATCGACACGTTGACCATATTTTTCTTTAATGGCTTTAATGGCTCTAGTGCGCTTATCAAAGAAGTGTTCTTCACCAATAGCATCATATAAACCTGAGCGTTTTAACGCATCAATGACTTTAAACTTGGCACGAGAAATACAAAACTCGATGCCTGCTTCTGATAGACGATCTGACATGTGTCTTAGCATTTCTTCACCAGTGACATCAATTTGATCAACCGCTTCTAAATCTAATACAATGACTTTTAATTCGGGTTTGCCTGCAACAGCATTTAATAATTTTCGTTCAAGATAACCTGCGTTGGCAAAATAGAGATCACCGTCATAACGGTAAAATGCAACTGTTTGGCTGGTTTCAAGGTGTAATATTTCAGCGTCACGATAAGTGCCTTCTTCGGATAAGGCGAGTTCGGCAAAGTGTGGGGTCATGGTGCGGTATAAATAGAAAGCTAATGAGAGTGCGACACCAATAAAAATCCCCCATTCTAAATGTGGAGCAAAATATAGGGTTGAAACAAACACGGATAGCGCAACAAAGCCATCATGTGGGTTGACCTTCCAAGCATGTTCAAATGGTTGAAAATGAAATAGACCAATAACTGCAATAATAATGACAGCTGCTAATGTGGCTACGGGTAAATGATATAAAAGAGGGGTTAAAAATAATAAGGTAATACCGACAATAATTCCCGATACAATTGCTGCAAAACCTGTTTTTGCACCCGCATCAAATGCCACGGCAGTACGCGAGAATGAACCAGAAACAGCATAACCTTGAGTTACACCTGCTATTAAGTTTGCCAGTCCTTTGCCGACCATTTCTTGATCAGCGGAGAGATGCTGACGTGTTTTAGAGGCTACTGCTTTAGCGATAGAAAAGGCTTCGACAAAGCTCAATAGAGCAATCATGAAAGCAGGTAATATTAAGGATGAAAAATGTTCGGGGTTAATTGTAGGTGTTTTAAATGAAGGTAAGCCACTGTTTATCTTGGCAACAACCTTTCCTCCTATTGTTTCGTAGCCGATTAACCAAGAAATCAAGATAGTAATGATAACAGTGAGTAAAATTCCAGGGAGCTTTGGAGTATACTTTTTTAATAGAACTAACAGTAATAATGAAAAAATACCCATAAATAAAGTGGGAAAGTGCGTCTTTTCAGGTATAGCTAGCAATAAATTCCAGAGTGTTTCATAGAGGTGATTGCCTGATTTGACATTTATTCCCAGAAGTTTGCCAAGCTGTAAGCTACTAATAACGATAGCAGCCGCATTTGTGAAACCAATCACAACGGGATGAGATAAAAAATCTACTAAAACACCCATACGCAACAAACCTAGCACTACTTGCATGACTCCAGCCATAATTGCAATCATGGCAGCGTACATAACATACTGTTCTACGGCTAGGTTTAAAGGGAGTAGTGCTGCCGCCGTCATTAGCGATATAATTGCAACAGGTCCATTTTGTAGTTGCCGTGAAGAGCCAAATAAAGCGGCAACGATTGGCACTAAAAAAGAGGCATATAAGCCCATTTGAGGAGGTAAGCCAGCTAATTGAGCATAGGCCATTGATTGTGGAATCAATATAAGAGCAACTGTAATGCCTGCTATAATATCTGATTTTAGAATTTCAGGGTTTTTAAGCTCATGAATCCAATCGAGAAATGGCACAAAACGACCTTTTCCATCTTTTACTAATTGTAATAAATAATTAGACACAGTTTGTCCTCAAAAATGATACTTAGATGCTCAGAGCATATCTTAAAAAAGATCAATGGCAATGTGTTATTTTTTATTTGTTTATTTATTTTATGAAGAGGATGCTCTATTGGAAAAATATGTAAAAAAAGGGGGGATGGGTATGACTCAAAAAGTATTAGTGCAAGATGCTGATTTTATAGGAAAAAATAAAGATCATCTTAAATGGATGCAATATGCCCTTAAATTAGCAGAACGCTCTCGTGATGAAGGTGAAGTCCCTGTGGGTGCTGTTATCATCAAAGATGAAAAGCTGATTGCTGAAGGCTGGAATCAGCCAATTGACAGAAATGATGCTACTGCACATGCAGAAATTATGGCAATTCGTGCGGCAGGTGAAGTGCTAAATAATTATCGGTTACCTGATACAACACTTTATGTCACCTTGGAGCCTTGTACAATGTGCGTTGGGGCTATTATTCACGCACGTATCGCCAATGTTATTTTTGGTGCGCCTGATCCTAAAACAGGGGCTGCGGGAAGTGTAGTGGATGTATTTTCAGCTGATTGCCATAATCATCAGGTACGAGTTAATGGGGGCGTAATGATGAATGACTGTGGTCAGATTCTTAGAGAATTTTTTAGAGAAAGAAGAGCCTCTAAAGATTAGGACTAAATAAAACCTGAATCCGTGAGATCACTACGGCAAAGAATGCAAGCTATTGATTCATCATGGGTTTAAAAAATACCCGCTTAACCTATGGGTGGACTCAATTATGCAGAGCTTTTTAAATCCCGTGCTAAATCAATATACAACGCCCTGTTATTCACATTGAACTCATGGATTCAGGTAAAAGTTATCCCCAACTGGCGTATATTTCCGATAGTCGGTTGAAATACCGATAGAATGACTGATTTCTGTGATGGGCTATGGATGGTGAGCTAATTAAAACTGATAAAATTCTGAATGAGACAGAGCTTGTTGATGCGTATCCCTAAGCTCTAAATTACCTTATTCAGGAAAGAAGCATGGAAGCAGAAGCAGTAAAAAATCTATTTAAGCTCAGTAGCCAAGCATTTATTGCGGTGCTAGTGGGTATATCAACTCCACTTGTTGCTCAGCCTAGTAATTCAATTGATAAAATCTTTGAAACAGTGGCAGGTTCTTCCATTTCATCGTATACAGATAGCAATGGTGTTGAGTTAGATGACTGGTCACTAAGCTATGAATACGATTCTAAGGAGGCTTTTAAAGCTAAGGTAAGTGCTCGTCACCATTATGTTACTGCTGGGACCAAGAGAGATAAATATGATGGCAATGAAATTACAGCTAAGTTTGGCAAGAAGTTGGCTAATTCAATAGAAACAGAGGTAAATGTAGGAGCTATCTATCTGGATAATCACCGTACTGATAAGCGTACAAATCATACATCATATAAAGCCAAAATAATGACTAAGCCAAGTACTAATTCAACAATCTCTGTTGAATATGGTGATGAGCTATTGTTTAGAGAAGCTATTATTGAAGATGATAATGGCCGCTTGCTTTCTGGAAAAACAACAAAACTAGCAGGCACATGGCGTGTTGCAAAAAGATTTATTGCTGAAGCAAGTACTCAACACAGAAAATTAAGTGATGGTAATGCTTCGAATCATCATCGTGCTGCAGTTTTATATGGTATATCACCAGATACCCCGTGGATTTGGGCAGGTGTAGAGGCTCAGTCTTTGTCATACGATCAAACTAAGACGAATTATTGGTCTCCAGCTGAATATAAGGCGTATGCCTTAATTGCTAATGCTAATTATAAAGTCTCTAAAAATTTGAGTGTAAATGTAAACGGAAATATTAATCGCACCAAAGAAGAAAATCGTGACTGGGCATCAGGTTACTCAGCTGGTGTAGGAGCTGATTATGCACTAAGTGAAAATGCTCATATTAAGGCTGATGCTATCTATCTTCAATCCACAAGAGAAAATGTTGACTGGGATAGTCGTCGTATTGGTGCTTCTCTTGAGGTTTCTCATTATTAGTTGAGCCTAATAGCATCGGTTTCGTAGTCTATTTATCCATGATTCTATGCCTTTAATCGTGTATTCACTATTTCATTTAGTTTTCTTGGAGTCTAATACCTCTTGGTACTCAATACTTAGTTAGTGCTCAATAAATTAAGCAAGCTCACAAATTTAATAAATATACTATTTCGATGAAAGTTAGTGGTTTTTTTGCCATAGGCTGTCGTGTGCTTAAACGTGGATTAATATCTTGAATCCGTGACATCTCGGATTTAGCTAATATAGAAAATACTGGAGAACCTGACCTGTGACTGGATTACTCAAACACCCTGTTGTAGCTGTATTTGTTGTAGCGGTAGCTGTGATAATAAGTTTATCGTGGACTGTATCCTCAATTGCAGAAGTTGTAGATAAGAATATGAAGCAACAAGCTGATTCTAAAAAGCTAACTGACTCAACGGCTTTAAGTGCTACTTTAAGCAATATTCCTGCGAATAAAAGTACGGCTATTTTTTATGGTACAAATCTCCCGAGTGATATTTTATCTCAATATAGTCGCATTATTGTTGAGTCTGATAATGTGAAGCCAGAGGAGCTAAAGGCTCTAAAATCAAAAGGCTCTTATGTATACGCATACGTCAGTATTGGAGAGGTGTCACCAACAAGAAAATGGTTTAAAAAAATCAAAAAGAAATGGATTCTTGGTGATAATAAAGTCTGGGATAGTAAAGTTATGGATCTTGCTTCTCCTGGTTGGCAAGATTTTATCTTGGATTCGGTAGTAACACCACTTTGGGAAAAGGGTTATCGTGGTTTGTTTCTTGATACGATGGATAGCTTTTACCTTTTTGCTAAAGATGAAAAGCAACGCAAGCAACAGGCTGATGCACTTGCAGAATTACTGAAAAAAATACATCAGCGTTATCCTGATATGCGCTTTATTTCTAACCGTGGTTTTGAGGTTGTTTCAAGCATAGGCGATCAATTAGAGGCAGTTCTGGCAGAATCCTTATTTGCAAGTTGGGATAATGTCAAAAAGGTTTATAAAGAGACTTCAGAAAATGATCAGGAATGGTTAATTAATAAATTAAATAGCATAAAAAAAGAATTAGCTATTGATATTATTGTTATTGATTATGCTGATCCCAGTGATTCTAAAAAGATGAAAGAGTTGGCTATTAAAATAGCAAAAGAAGGTTTTATTCCTTGGATTTCAATAGTGTCACTAGATATTGCTGGTCTTGGTAGTTTAGATATTAATCCTGATACACACCTATTATTAACTAATAGTAGTACTGATTTAAAAAATAGCTCACTTAAGAATAAATATAAAACCCTTTTCAATAATATTAAAGATAAAAATGAGAAAATAAAAATTCATAATATTAAATCAGGATTTCCAATCGGTCATACCACTAGACGCTTTATTAGCATTATGACAGCACTACCTTTTCAGAAGCAATCAGATGCTTATAAAAAGTGGTTAAAAAAGCAGATTGAAGAAGGTACAAAGTTTATTCCACTAACGAAAGATGCAAAGATTTAAACCTGAATCTGTGAATCCAATGCGGATAGCTTATTCACTGTGCCGTAGTGGACTCACGGATTCAGGTTAACTATAAATGATTGTTATATAACCTGTTGTCCGTATTAATAATTTCACCCACGGATTTCAGAAAAATTTAAAAATAAACCAAAGGAGAATGACTCATGGAAGAGGTTATTTTTCCTAAGAAACTGTTTAAACCTCAAATATTGTTATTAATTTCAGTAATAGTAGCACTCTTGTTGGTTGTACTTTTTCCATGGAAGACAGCTCATTATTTGAATAGTTATGAAGCAAGCGTGCTAAAAGAGCAGTTTTCTAGTACGCTTAAAACAAAGTATTATCAAATATTAAGTAAAAATAAAACTCCTGTTCCAGAAGTTCTTTTGCTTGCACAAAATTTATCAAATAAAGGCTTATGGGTATTCTCAAGAAATTTACTTTCTAATAAGCTAGCTGTAAATCAATTAGATAATGATCAGCTCAAAGATTATGAGTTAGTTGCTTTAAATAATAATATTGGTTTATTTTTTGAGTCAAAGAATGACAAGGAAAAAAAGAAACTAAAACAAAGTATTCGCCAGCAGTTGCTGACAATAACTAGATTTAATAATTTTTCTTCGACTGCATTGTTGCACTTAGCAAGATACAGCACTATATTTGAGTTAAACCCACAAGCTTCAGAGTTATATAAGAAATTAGCAGATAGGAATTTACCATTAAAACCTCAATGGTTTGCACAAGCAGGAAAGTTAGCCATTCAAAGTGGCGATGATGTTACGGCAGTTAAACTGTTTAAGAATGCTTTGGAATCAACTAAAGCTGTAAAAAACTTAAATCTATATACAAAAAATTGGCTGTCAGCACTGACTCGAGCTGGGCAGTTTTCCACGATAAAAGAGTTTCTAGATGTTGTTAAAGATAATCCTAATAAATATTGGTATAGCCTTGAAGCAATCGCAAAAGTAAGTGCAGAATCGGGCTATCCAGCAATTTCCTCCTATTTATTTCAGTATTTAGGAGGGCATGATAAACATTCAAAACAACAGTCACGTTGGTATGAAAAAGCCTCTCATTGGGCTGCTGTTACAGAAAATCATGAGGATGCAATAACCTTCTTACTAAAAGCTAAAAAAATAACAACGGATGAGAATAATTTATGGTCTATCAAGTATCGCCTTGTTGATCTCTATATTAAAGATGATAATGCTGATGCGGCACTAGCTATTGTTCTCGATACTTTGCAGGATTCTCCCGATGATGTGCGTCTAATCAATAAGGCTGTCGAGATTTCTTTAGTATTTGGTAAGCTTGAAATGGCTAGAAAAATTAATCTAGCTTATTTAGAGCAACATCCTGACTCTATTGATACTTTATTGCGACAGGCCAGAATTGAATCTGCAACTAATAAATATAGCAAGGCAATTAATTATATTCAGCAAGCCATTAAAATTTCCCCTGATAATTTAGATTCACAAATAGTATGGGCTGATATAGAGGAGTCCCATAAAAAATATGATTTAGCACTTGAACGCTGGATATGGATTTATGCGCAAGATGATAATAAGCGATATAGACAAAGGCTAATCAATATAGCTCAAGCAAATATTGATGGAAAAGGTTTGGATATTTTACAAAAGCTTAGTGAAACGGGGGAGTTGCCACGGCAAGCAGTATTTGATGTTTTTTACCACCTTGTTGATAAAAAGGAAGAAAAGTCTGCTTTGAGTTTTCTGCAATCTTATCTATCAACTCATAAGCCAGATAAAGAGCTCTATATAACACTTGCTAAGTGGCAAAGCTCTCTAAAGCATTACACTGCATCTTTAGCGACATGGAAAAAACTGGAAAAGCACTATGGAAATAGCAGGCTAGCTAGTTTAAGTCAGCTTGAGCTTTTGTGGTTGCTACGCAAAAAGAAAACAGCTTACCGTTTATGGCTTAAAAATAGGACTTCATGGGGTAAAAAAGTTGATACTAAATATTTGTCAATTATGGCAGAAATTGCATGGCAACATAAATATAGAAAATCTGCATTAAGCTATTATTCGACCTTATTAAAAAGAAAATATAAGCGATCAAGGCGTACCCTAGCATTTCAATATATGCGTATAAGTGAACTTCAATCAAAATTAGGACGTGAAAACTTGGCTTTATCAACATTAAGAAAAGGATTCTTAAGAACAGGAGATAGTCAATTATTAATCGGGGGTTTGCAACGTAGTTTTGATTTTTATGATGATGCTAGCTTTACCCGTTTTGCTTCATTGGTGAAGATGCGACGAACAAATGTAACAAAGAAATCACGATATTGGGTCTTACTAGGTGCTTACAATCAACGCAATGGGAGATTGTCAAGCTCCTTGAAATATTACAAACGCGCTTTAGCAATCAATCCAAACTCTAGGGATGCAAAAATTGGCATTAATGCAATTAGAAAGGCAGGTAAATCATGATCGTGGATAGAAGAGTACAACTAATGCCCCAAAATAACAATCAAACTAGGGGTGATTACAGGAAAGAGTCTAATTTTATTAATAAGCTTATCAAAAGAAAGCAACAGTTTGCCTTTTCTTTAAATCCATTTTTAGAAGCTGTTTTATTGCCTTTAATTATACCTGGCTTGTTATGGCTTTTAGGTTCTCAAGATATATTGTTATTAGAAACAGCATTTCCATGGTTAATTATAATACCTATAATCATTGCTGCTCGATATGGTACTTGGTATGCATTATTAAGTCTTTCTATACTTTCTATATTATCAATAGCTTATACGATTTTTTATCAGAGTAATTTATTTGATAAGAACCTTCAAGTTTTAGCAGGAAGCTTGTTAGTTGTTATTTTTGTTGGAGAGATGTTGCATTACTGGAAGCAAAAATACACTAAGATGAGTCAGGAGCTTTTAGACAATAATCAAACGAGAGATAGAACAGAGCAAGAGCTACAACTTCTACATATAGGGTATAGCCAGTTGGAGGAGAGTTTTGTTACAACAACACAGTCATTGAGTAACTCTTTACGTTTAATTGAATTATCATTGTTACCACCTTTAGATAATAAGCAGCAGTTTAAGCAGGCAATAGATAAACTTAATGATACTTTAAAAGAATATACATGGCTTGAAGAATCAGTTTTTTATTATGTTGATAAAAATAACCAAATAAATCCCAAACCACTGGCAAGTAAAAATAACTTCATGAAAAACTTGCATAATGACATTTTAATACAAGAAGCAATAAAAACTAAACGAACGGTAAGAATTAAGGATTGTCATTCACTTGAAAATCGAGCGATGACCCAGCTTAAGGTTGCCATTCCGCTTGTTGATAGTCGTAAGCGTTTATGGGGGGTTATGGCTGTTGTCCGTATAACACCCTCTATTTTTCAGTATCAACATCTTAATTTGTTAAATTTGTTATGTAGTTATATTGCTAATCTGCTGAGTGCTTCACAGCATCCTATTACGAGTGCAGAGCGCTTATTCCTTGAGACATCGACTGCCATAAACATTGTTTTAAATTCTGTGAGATCGGTTTCTTTAATAAGAATAACAATTCCATTGTCCGTTGAGCACAACAAGTACAAGGAGTTTTTCAATAATAAAATCAATGGTATTAGTCGTATATGGCAATTACAAAAAAAGGATGGCGTAGTGCTTGTTATGCTAGTTCCGCTATTTAAAGAGAGTAATGCTTCGGCTTGGCAAAAGAAACTAGAAGATAGTTTTTATAAACAATTTTTAGTGAATATTAAAGAGATGAATATTGAATTATCTATTCAGCATTTTCAAAGGAAAATATCAAGTTAATAGGCTGTTAATATGAGTAAATCATTTCTAAACTATTTTATTTTTTTTACTGCAGAAGCATTTGTGTTAGTCATGCTTTTGCCACCAGTTTCATTAAAGTGGAGTATAGCACTAGCTATTCATTGTTTGATTGCACTTGTAGCATCAATTTGGATTAGTAAAAGCCATTACTCCAAGTTCAAGAGTAAAAATAGTCTATTTACTGTGTTATTTGTTGTTATTCTTTTTACGCCTGTATTTAGTGCAATTATTCTATGGTTACTTGATAACAAAGATTTATTGAGGGCTAGGTATAAGCAGAAAATACAGACGGAAAGAACGCTAATAGATAATCAGCAAATTTTTGATTATCTTGAGGAGTCTAAATTATCAAACAATAGTAATAAATCTAAAAATACACATACCTTACTTTCAACATTAAATGATGAAGAATACCTTAAACTACTGATTGCATCTCGTCACTTACCCGATAAAGAAGCGTATATTTTGCTACGAAAAGCTTTAGAAAGTCCTTTTGAAAGTGCTCGTTTAATGGCTTTTAGTTTAAAGGGAAAATTAGAGCAACGCTTGCAAGATACGTTGCAGAAAAATTTAGCATTATTAAAGAGCCTTCCTGAAAACAAACAGGCTGAACAGCATCTTATTGTAGCAAAAGAGTATTTACATTTATTGGATATCGGGATGTTATCAAAAGATAAGGAGAAGCTATTGCAAGAAGCAACTCATCATTGTACTCAGTCAATTAAAATAAATAAAAAATCAGCTTATCCTTATTTGATATTGAGTAAGATTTTTTCTTATCAAGGAGAAATAAAGAAATCTTCTCAGGCAAAGAAAATCGCTTATTTACTGCAAAATGCGTAGTGATGGCTAATAGGGCTGGTAAAGATAAAATATGAAAAAAATTAAACAAAATCTATCTATAGAAACTTTAAATAACTCAACACAACAGGCAGATATTTGTTTGTTATTAGAGGGTTCATATCCCTTTATACAGGGAGGTGTGTCGAGCTGGGTTCATCAATTAATAGAAGGACATCCTAACTATCAGTTTTCAATAATATTTCTTGGTGCTGATAGAGAGAATTACTCTAAAATACGTTATCAGCTTCCTTCAAATGTTTGTCATTTTGAAGTGCATTATCTTAATGAAAGCTTAGAACTTGATACTCCTAGTCCTCGCCATATAGATAAGAAGCTTGTCAATGCTTTAATAAAAATTTATGAGGATATAAAAGGTACAGGGCGCGTTCCCAATATTGATAAATTAAGTAGTCATTGTTCATTGCTATTAAATGATCTGAATATCAATGATTTCTTTTATAGTGAGGAAGCATGGAATTTAATCGAAGATATCTATAATGAAACCTGTCCAGAGCAAGCATTCAATGAGTTTTTCTGGGCTATTAGAGCAATGTATTCACCCTTGCTGTCATTGATAAAGATATCCAAGCATATTCCAGATGCTAAGTGTTATCACACGATATCAACGGGCTATGCTGGTGTTTTGGGGATGTTTTTACAGCAACAAAAAAAGCGCCCTTTAATTTTGACAGAGCATGGAATTTATACAAAAGAGAGGCAGCTTGATCTTTATCAGGCGGATTGGATAAAGGAAATAAACCGAGAATACTGCGCTGGTCTTGATGATCGTACAAGTGCTTTGCGTCAGCTATGGATTGTTTATTTTGAGATATTGGGAAGGCTTACCTATAGTGCATGTTCTTATACGATCACCTTGTATGAACAAAATCGTCAAAAACAAATAGAATTAGGGGCAAATCCATCAAATGCTATTGTGATTCACAACGGTGTAAAATATACGCACTATAGAAAGCTAATATCTCGGCGTAGCCAAGAAATACCGCAAGTTGTTTGCTTGTTAGGGCGTGTTGTACCCATAAAGGACATAAAAACATTTATCTATAGTATTGATGAATTATGCAAAATTCTTCCAGAGGCAGAGGGCTGGATTGTTGGACCTGAAGATGAAGACGAAGGATATGCAAAGGAATGCCATGAACTCGTTTCTCAACTTAAGTTAGAAAAGAAAGTTAAGTTTCTTGGCTTTCAAAAAATTGATGATATTTTGCCTAAAATAGGCTTGATCATTTTGAGTTCGATTAGTGAAGCACAGCCTTTGGTTATTTTAGAAGGATTTTCTGCGGGTGTTCCTGCGATTTCAACCGATGTTGGTTTCAGTCGAGGGATGATCGAAGGTAAAAATGCCGAAGATAAAGCATTGGGAATGGCAGGAGCGGTTGTACCAATAGCAAATCCTAAAGCACTGGCTACTGCTGCCGCATCATTATTAAAAGATAAAAAAAGGTGGTATGCCGCCCAAAAAACAGGCATTCAACGTGTGGAGCGTCTTTATCGAGAGAGCCTCTTTCTCGAAAGCTACCAAGAATTATATCAAAAGGTGATTAAAGATGGCAGGAATAGGGTTTGAGTTAAAAAAACTTCTCAAAAATGATAGTTGGCTGGGTTTGCTTAAAACCTATGCCTATGCTGGTGCATTAAGTTCTGGACCTTGGGTGCTATCAATAGTAGGGGTTTTATTTGTAAGTATTATTGGTGTGATAATAAACCCCTTAGCCAATCATTGGATTAATGAGCTATTGGTTTCTATTACATGGTTGATGTCCTTCTCTTTGGTGTTGAGTAGTGTGTTTCAGCTTGTATTTATACGCTTTATGGCCGATCAAATTTACTTAAAAAACAATGCTGTGGTTTTACCAAACTTTATCAGTTTACTTGCTTTATGCACGATTGTTAGTGGTTTTATTGGTTTGTTTTTATGGCTTGTTTTTTTTAGGGAGCTTGATTTTATTTATACACTACTGATGTTTCTTAATTTTATAGTGCTCTGTAATGTCTGGCTGGTTGTTATATTTGTTGCAGGCATGAAGCGATACCATGCTATTTTATCAGTGTTTTTTATTGCTTATTTGAGCATTGTTTTACTTTCATTATTATTAAATTCATTGGGTATTAAAGCTCTCCTTTTTTCTTTTTTACTTGGTCATGTTATTTTATTTTTATCGCTATTTGTAATGATTCTCCAAGAATTTGAAGCAAAGAATCTATTCCAATTTGAGCTTTTTCAGCGCAAAAATGTTTTCCTAATTTTAATTCCTATTGGTGTTCTTTTTAATCTGGGTGTATGGGTAGATAAATGGGTTTTCTGGTTCGCTCCTTCAACATCAGATAGTGTCAATGGTGTGTTACGTGCCTCCATTGTTTATGATATGCCGATTTTCCTCGCCTATATTTCAATTATTCCTGGCATGGCAAGTCTTCTTTTACGAATAGAAACGGACTTCGTTGATAAATATAAATCTTATTATGCCGCAGTTAATGGGAGTGCGACACTAACAGAAATAAAATCTCTGCGTGATGACATGATACAAAGTATTTATCATGCTTATTTGGAAATTATTAAAATACAAGGTGTAACATTGATACTATTCATCTTGGTGGCTAACGGTCTTTTTAAATGGTTAGATTTATCACCGCTTTATCTGCATATTTTTTATATCGACCTCTTGTCAACAGCAATCCTCGTATTGTTTTTGGCAACACTAAATTTATTTTTCTACTTTAACTTATTAAAACAAGCCTTCTGGCTGACGTTAAGTTTATTTATTCTAAATACCTTATTTTCAGTGATGAGTATTTTTCTAGGGCCCGCATTTTATGGTTATGGTTTTTCCTTAGCAGTCATTATCAGTAGCATTTTAGGTATGTACATCTTATCGGAAAAAATCAACCGTTTGGAATACATTACATTTATGTTGCAGCGTTAAAGGAAGAAAATTCACCCGCTTATCATTTTAACCTGATTAAGTCGATTAGAGTCTAGGAGTCTGTCTGAGAACTAGGATTGAAACGAAAATGCCAGAAATATTATAAGGTGGGCTTATCAAAAGAGGCGAATAGTTGTTCTATTTAACGAATTTGATAAGCTCAGATTATGATGTTATGGGATTTGCAGTCAATTCCTAGTTCTCGGACAGCCTCCTAGCATAGTGTTTTAACACGGTGGTCGTGCAACAATCATTCAACAACAATCTAATTTGATATAAAAGTATATTACCCATCCCCCCCCTATTTTTACACTTTTTTAGTAAAACAAGGGGTGGGTGGGTAATATATAGGAATATGTAGATAAAGAATGTGCACGTTCTTAAGTATAACCTGAATCCGTGAGCCCACTACGGCACAGTGAATAAGCTATTGATTCATCACGGGTTTAAAAAATACCCGCTTAACATAAGGGTGAAGCTAAGATTTTTTAAATCCCGTGCTAAACCAATATCTTATCCCCTGCTATCCGCATTGGACTCACGGATTCAGGTATAAGCTCTAAATAACTCCTAACGTAATTACTTTACAAACTTCACTGGATAGTGGTCAGCCCCCCCTAATTTCATCTTTAGAGTTCCTTAGGGTAATGGATTTGCTGATTTAAATTATAAATATCTATGGATGGATATTATTATGAAAAAACTCAATACGCTTGCCAAGATATGCTTGCAATTCTTGGCTATAACTCTACTGGTATCGCTAAGTAGCTTAAAAGCTGCGCCCATTAATATTGACGGCAACCTATCTGATTGGTCGCAGGCAGATCGGATAGATACCACAGTTGTCGCAGGATACGAACTGTATGGTCGCCATGATGCTAATAGCTACAAACTTGCGATACATCAAAGTACTGGCACTATTGGTCATAATACGACGATATGGTTAGATACCGATAAAAACTCTAGTACTGGCTACCTAATCTGGGGTTTTGCGGCAGGTGCTGAATATAATGTCAATATTGCCGCCGATGGAAAACCTTATCTTTATACAGGATCAAGCGGACAAACATTAGTCTCAGGACCTTTAACATATAGCATTATTTCTGATGGTGGCTCAGGAACTAATATGGAAATAGCCATTCCTGATAACTTGCTAGTAAACCCAGAAGAAATTCATGTTTTTATAGATATTAATGATAGTGTCTTCTTGCCATCAAGTTACTATCCTGCAAGTAATAGCTACACAGTTTCTTCTGCTGTACAGCAAGGAATAATACTGGATGGTGATTTATCCGACTGGAAAACAGAAGATAGAATAGAAACCAGTGAAACTAGCGTTTCTGGTTATGAGTTGTATGGTCGTTATGAAAATGGTCAATATAAGTTCGCTGTTAATAATCTAGCGGGTAGTATTTCTACAGGAACAACAATCTGGTTGGATACCGATCAAAACCAGAATACCGGCTATAAAATATACGGAAATGTTGGTGGCCATGAGTTTAATATTAATATTTCTACCGATGGGAAACCCTATCTATATAAAGATGCAGATGGTCAAACACTTGTTTCTGCGTTAGATTTTTTTATTGCTAATAATGCTTCATCAGGACAAATATTAGAGTTAGCGATTCCAGAAGCACTATTGAATACGCCCACTGCAAATGGAATAGATATACTTGCAGATATTAATAACAGCGTCTTTCTTCCAAGTGATTATAATAAACATTACACCTTACATAAAATACCATTATCAGAGATTGGTAAAATCAAAATTGATGGCAATAAATCAGACTGGTCTAATGATGATCGTTTAGATCTCGGTTCAAATAATGTCACTAATGCTGAGCTATATGGACGCTATGAAGATGGTAAATACAAACTACTGCTCCATAGCTTATCGCAAGCGATTAGCGTTAATACCACAATTTGGCTAAACACAGATCAGAACGCATCTACAGCTTATCAAATATGGGGTTTTGCAGGGGGGGCAGAATATAATATTAATATTGATGCTAATGGTAAGCCCTCATTGTATCACAATGGCGCAGGAGAAACTTTTGTTACTGGTTCTATCAATTATGCTAATGTCGCTGATGGTACGGGCGGATCTATTCTTGAATTGGAAATCCCTGAGAGCTTAATTAATACTCCAGCAGGTGAAGGAATAAACCTTTTACTTGATATTAACGATAGCGTGTTTATGCCATCGTCATATTCACCTGCAAGCAACCAATATATTTTAGCCAAACAAACTGCTTCTGCACCTATTGCGATTGTTTATTCTAAAACGACTGAGGCTCGCTTCTTCAATAAAAAGGCCTATGCTCAATTATTTATGAGTGTTCAGTCTCAGGCAATGATGGCTGGTCTGCCATTTGATCTGCTCTCAGAAACAGATTTACTCGATATCAATAAAATCAATAAATACAAAACACTGGTCTTTCCTTCTTTTTCCAATGTGAAGGTAGCCGATCTTTCCACCATTGAGCTGAATCTAAGAATTGCTGTTGAGCAGTATGGTATTGGTATTATCACGGCTGGAAACTTTCTAACCAATGATGAAACAGGAGCAAGCTTACCTGGTGATGCATACTCGCGTATGAAATTACTAATGGGTGTCACTCGAACTTCGGGTGCCGGTCCAGTTAATGTGAAATATATTGTGAGTAATAACAGCCATCCTGTCACATCTAATGAATATAATTTAAATGAAATAATTCATGAATATACTGGTGTTTATACGGATTACTTTATAGCAACAGGTCAATATCCAAGTGATATTCTTGCGACACAGCTTGTTAATAATACGACAAGTAAAAATGCGCTGATAGCTGTTAATCATGTAGGACGACATGCAGTTTTTGCAACAGTCAGTCAGATGGTTGATGTTAACCTACTCTGGGCTACCATGCAGTGGAGTGTATATGGCGACAAAGCCCCTGTTTCATTACAGATGGGACGTGAAAATGCTATTTTCGTTTCACGTAATGATATGGATCAGAGCATGTTTAGTGATGAGGTTGCTCTAGTGGATGGGCAGTTACTCAGCGTCTTACAAACATGGAAGGCTAACTATAATTTTGTCGGTTCTTATTATCTTAATGTGGGAAATAATCCAGCCAATCAAGAAGAAACAAACTGGAGTTACTCTGCTCCTTTGTATCAGTCGTATATGAACTTGGGTAGTGAAATTGGAACACACTCTTATACTCATCCACATAACACCAGTATTCTAACTGATGCACAAATACAGTTTGAATTTGCTGATTCACGTAGTGTTATTGAGCAAAATCTTGGTCTCACTAATATAGGTGGAGCTGTTCCTGGTGCGCCCGAATCTTTAGCAACCTCACTCAATATTATTCAATATGTTGACTATTTATCAGGTGGTTATTCAAGTACTGGAGCAGGTTATAGAAATGCTTTTGGATTTTTAACGCCAAGCATAAGTAAAGTCTATCTTAGTCCAAATATGTCTTTTGATTTTACCCTCGTTGGTTTTCAGCACCATACAGCGGAGGAAGCGAAACAAATATGGCTTAATGAATTTGATTCATTGGTTAGTCACAATAATCAAGCCATTATTCACTGGCCTTGGCATGATTATGGACCTAATGATACAGGGAATGAAGGTTACAACATGGATATGTTCAATAGCTTAATTGCTAGAGCTTATAATTATGGTGCTGAATTTATCACAGGTAAAGATCTTACTAACCGTATTAAAACAATGGCAGAAGCCAAAATATCCGTAACACAAAATGGTAATACACTTGTTGCTAAAGTAACGGCAAATAATGCGGGTCAATTTGCCTTAAAAGTACCAAAAAATACAACAATAGCCTCAGTTGAAAACTGGTATGCCTATGACGACAAGAAAGTCTTTATTGATAATGATGCAGGTAATTATACAATTCATGTAAACAATCCTAATGCAAGCCCTGTAACTCATATTACAAAACTACCTAGTCGTAGCCAGTTGCTAAGCCTAAGCGGTAATGGCACTAATTTGCAGTTCAAACTTAAAGGTGAAGGAAAGGTTCGGGTCAAGCTCAAATGTGCAACCACTAATGTTACTGTCAGTGGTGCGATTAATACTTATGAGACAATTTCTGCCAATGAAATTAGTCTGAATTTCCCTAATATTGCGGCGCATCCAATAACAAATCTTGCAATAGATTGTTCTAGCACTCCGCCTCCTTCAACACTTAAGGCTAACAATGACGAAGCATCCGTCACTGCTGGTACAACGACAACTATTGATGTATTAGCAAATGATACAGGAACAGGCCTAACACTTAGCTGGTTCGATGAACCAGCTAATGGATCTTTAGCTATTTCAAATAATAAATTGGTCTATACAGCTAATTCTAACTTTTCAGGAGAAGAAGATATTTGGTATGAAGTGACAGACTCTTCAGGAGAAACAGATTGGGGAAACCTGATTATTACTGTTACATCAAATGGTAATACAACCTTGAAAGCCAATAATGACACAGCAACAGTAAAGTTAGGTGAAACGGTGACTGTTAATGCGCTAGCAAATGATACAGGTAATAGTATAGAAGTCTATGAAGTAGATGAGGTTTGGACAGGATCAATTTCTATTGTCAATGGCAAAGTAGCATACACAGCCAGCGGTAATTACACTGGTACGATAGAAGCTTGGTATGGGATCATAGATTCTAATGGAGATGATGACTGGGCAATGATAGCAATCACAATCACCCCTTAATGCACCAGCAATGGTTAAAAACTGTTGTTATACAATGAAATTTGTACCTTGCTACTGAGCTTGTGAAGCCCAACAACTCTTACAATGTTGGGCTTCGTGCCTCAGCCACAATCTACAGAACTTTATTGCTATTTGCCTACATATTTAACCCGTCACCAATGCGTCTTACTCCTTAAAATTAATATAAACAATATCCTGAATCCCGCTATGCCATAAAGAATGCTTGGATTCAGGGGTAAACCCACTCGCAGACTCAGGTTTAGCCCTGAGTCTTTAAGGAAACCCTGATCAAGTCCAATTGTTTCTAGCTTGCAAAATCTGCCGATATTTTCCACGAAGTTCGGCGGAATAGAATAACTATTACGTCTCACTTCATGAAAAATAGCGACAGATTTTTCTGCGCTAAATTCTAATCGACTTAATCAGGATTTCCTTAATCATTATGGAAGATCATCATGAATAGCAAATCCCCCCTTAAATTAATTTTCTTTTTCTTATTACTTTTTCAAATAATATTTCAAAGTATTTTTTACAGTGCTTTTGCTGCTCAACCGAGTGCTTTTAATAATTGGGCAAAAACAGCCAAAATAGCAGGCGCAGCCGTTTCGATAGGTATATCTGATGTAGAAATTACTCAGATGCTTGACAATATGGTTGCACAAAAAGTAACTGTTATTGAGGCTGATTCAGATCTTTCTAATTATCAAAGTGATTCACAATTTGGACTAGAACTTGATTTAATTAAGAAATTCTCAAATGCCGCCCATAAGCGTGGTTTACGAGTTGTTTGGTATATCCCCGCTCTTGAGGCGATTACTATAAATGGTAAAAATATCCCACATACAATGGCCAAGGATCATCCTGATTGGGTGCAAAAAGGCATAAATGGTTTGTCCAATGTTTTTTATGGTGGAGGAGGGCAGGTCTTTTGGGTTCCTACAGATGCCGAAAGCGCGTGGATGTCGCCTAGCTCAACGGGCTATCGTCAATACTTTTTTAATCGTATCAAAAAATTAGTAAAAA
>Ga0256840_1001198_pt1 | contig 24919 bp, 26 predicted proteins | sample 355202metaG_FD_185969 | JGI IMG/M metagenome (GOLD analysis project Ga0256840, IMG submission 185969) | Hydrothermal vent microbial communities from Mid Atlantic Ridge, Atlantic Ocean - 355-202 | ecosystem: Environmental > Aquatic > Marine > Hydrothermal vents | place: Atlantic Ocean: Mid...
GGGGACTTTAAGTACGATAACTATTATGTTCGTTGCGTTAGAGACGGACAGTAGATTTTTGGTTTTTTTGGTTTGGGAACACCGAACAGTAACGATTTACATAGATAAACGGTTTTTTGTTTATGTTGTTTGGTGTTTTTGTATGTGAACAAAGGGCAGAGACACGGCTCTGCCCCTACAAGTCGCATAGGTTTAAGGTCTTTGGTTTTGTGATGGGTTTTTTATGAAAATGAATAAACGTTGTTCAACCTATGCGACCGTAGGGGTTGAGCCAAGTCTCAACCCAATGCCATTGATGTCAATAAACCCAAAAAATAAAATAAAAATAAATCCCATTTTGATATGTGGTGCAATAGTATGAAGGGCATTTCCGTTGGGCAATTGCACCCTACGAGGCAATAACTTTAGCCACACCTTCAGAGCTTCCATGTGCAAGATAGCCTCTTAGCTCTTCTGCTTTTTTGGCAAATATGGTTCTATCGGTTTCATAATACTCTTTTAAAAGATTTTGAACGGTCACCTCCTCTTGGAGTAGCTCGTTGTGTAAAGTGGTATTGTTGTAGTGGGTTAAAATGATGTTTGCCAGTCCCACTTGTTTAATATTTAAGAGTTTGGTACCTATAAAAAAGTCTATTTTTTTAGCAATGTAAGAGAGTGTAAATGGTGTACCTATTAGTGCAGCTTCAAGTGTGGCTGTTCCTGAACAGATGAAAGCAAACTCTGATTTAGCCAAAGCAGTGTTGGTCTCTTTTTCTATTTCAAACATTGAAATGTCGCCATAAAGATTTTTTATTTTTTCCTCTGAAAAGCTTTTTGGAATAATAAGTAAGGCTTTTTTATTTGCAAGTTCTATTTGTAATTTTTTAAAAATAGGAAGAAGTTTTGTTATTTCACTTTTTCTGCTTCCTGGCATGAAGGCAATGGTATTCTGGGTGGGACTACAGTCGCCACTTCCCTTGACTTTTATTTCATCAAGTAGAGGGTGACCAATGTATTGGGCTTTACTTTTGTAATACTCTACTTCAAACGGTAAAATACCTAAAAGTTTATCGCAGTAAAGTTCTAGTTTTTTTGCCCGTTTAGGACGACTTGCCCAGATTTGGGGGAGAATATAGTAGATAATCTCTTTGTTAGGGTAGGTAGTTTTGAGTTTTTTAGCCAGAGGTAAGTTAAAGCCAGAGGAGTCCATAAGTAAAATTTTGTCTGCATCACGTGCAAGTTCTACCATTTCATCTGCTACTTTAAAAAACCAGCGTAGTTTTTTAATGGCATCAACCACACCCATGATTGCCATGTCACTTATGTCATAAAGTGGAGAGCCTAAAGATTTGTCAAAGATACCTAAGAGCTCAACATCATGAGTATGTTTTAGAACCTCTTTTAGGTGAAGATTAGAAGAGGGTTCTAGTGCAGAAACCAGTAGTTTCATCTATTAACCAAATTTTAAACCAGCAAAGAAACCAGCAACAGCACCTGCACCAGAGGTTATGGTCATCTTTGAGAGTCTATCTTGTAACATAGTAGCCAGTCCTTTAAATGAGTCGATTCCCGTTGTTACACCTGCATCTAATGCTTGTTCATCTACAGTAGAGATACCTTGTGATTCCATCACAAAAAGAACAACAAGACCAAAACCTAAAATCAATAGTAGAATCTTAAAAAATTTTTTCATAAAGAAACCAATAGCCAAACCTATAACAAAACTGGTTCCCATCTCTAAAAAAGAAAAAGCAGATGTTGAGCTATCTATAGCTCCTTCATTATTTAATACTTCTCGTCCTAAGTTTTCTTGTCCGTAAGGGTTACTATATGGTTGGTAGTCGTTCATTTTTTAACCTTTTTATTTTATTTATGTATAATAACTTATTTACTGTGAATTAATTGTTTCCAATGAGTTCAGAACATAAATCAAAACGATTATGTGTCATTAAGTGCATTTTAGGATGAATTTTTAAAATTTCATCAAAGATAGATTTGGAGATATTAAAACCAATCTCTTGTTCTTTTTCAACCCCATCCATCGCAGCCAAATTCATATCATCGATGATATGTTTTGGTACAGTAATACCTGGAACTTTATCTGAAATAAAGTTTGCTGTTCTGGTACGAACTACAGGAAATTGTCCTAAAATTAATTCGGCTTCTTTTGCTGTGTCTCGAACACTTAATGTTTTTGCCTCTTCAAAAAGTTCTATAAGCTCTTTAGCATTTTTCAAATCATAGAGAGGTTGAGTAATAATCGCCCGTGCACCATAGTCCAATTTTTTTATCATCTTCTTCTGTATGTGTCTCATATCTTTGGCATAAGAGTTGGCAACAGCAAAAGGGTAAATAGGCTTTGGTTTGGGATTTAACTCCTTATTTGAGTAAGAGAATCCATTGTTTAGTTTATAGATAATACTAAGAAGAAGTGTAGAGTCACGCTCTAAAACACCTTTAACTTCTGGCTGATCAGAGTATTTTGCTGGGTCACCTGTAAGTGCTAAGATACAGCGTAAATCAAAATCATTGGCACCGAGTAAGGTTGATTGTAAGGAGAGCTTATTTTTATCTCTCATACTCATGGTGGCAATGACAGGTTTCCCAAATGCTTGTTGTATTTGTATGGCTGAAAGCACACCCGACATTTTTAGTTTGGCAAGTGGGTTGTCTGTTACAGAAAAACCTGCTACTTTTTCATGAAGTTTTAGCGCTTTAATTTTCTCTATGGTAGGCTTAATCGATGCACCGTGAGGAGGGGTTATCTCAACTGTAATGAAGGGTTCGTTGCTGTGAAGTTTTTTACAAAATTTATCAAACATATATTATTTTAAGTCCTCTTATTTTAATAAGATATAATTCTATCAAAAAATTACAAAATATAAGGATAAAAATGAAATTAGCTGTATTTGATTTTGATTCAACTTTGATGGATGGTGAGACCATTGACTTCTTTGCTGAGGAGCTTGGATTTAAAGAGCAGGTGGTTGCGATTACAGAACGTGCTATGGCAGGAGAGTTGGATTTTTATGCTTCATTGATAGAGCGTGTGGCACTGCTTAAAGGTTTGCCTTATAGAAAAGTAGAAGAGATATGTAAAATGTTACCCATGATGAATGGGGCAGCAGAAGTGGTATCAGGACTAAAAGAGCGTGGATATAAAGTAGTCTGTTTTTCAGGTGGTTTTAGAGATGCCACCAAACCTGCTTGTGAAAAACTAGGTATAGATGCTGACTTTTCTAACTTTTTACATAGTGAAAACGGTATTTTAACGGGTGCAGTTGGTGGAGAGATGATGTACTCTGATGCAAAAGGTGATATGATTGTACGTTTACAAAATTTGCTTGGAATTACAAGAGAAAATACTTTAGTTGTGGGTGATGGTGCAAATGATTTAAGTATGTTTGCTCATGCAGATACACGCATAGCATTTTGTGGAAAGCCTATTTTGCGTGAAGCTGCAACTCACTGTGTAGATGTTAAAGATTTACGAGAAATTTTAAAAATGGTGTAGGGACGGTAACACCGACCATCATTTCAGATAAAATAGTTACAAAAATAGAATAAATCAAATCAAATTAATAGTAGGATAGTAGTTCATGGACATTTTACAAGCCGTTATAATAGGAATTATAGAGGGGTTTACAGAGTTTTTACCCATTTCGTCAACAGGTCATATGATTATTGCGAGTGAGTTTTTAGGTATAGAAAAAAGTGCCGTGATGGATGCGTATATGGTGATTATCCAATTTGCAGCCATTTTGGCAGTGATGCTTCTCTATAAAGATAAAATTAATCTCAATGAGATTGCTCTTTGGCAAAAAATTATGGCAGCATTTTTGCCATTGGCTGTGATAGGTTTCTTACTGAAAGATTGGGTTAAAGAAATTTTTATCTCATCAACGGTTGCATGGATGTTTATTATCGGTGGTATTGTTTTTATTATCGTTGAACATTTTCATAAAGATGAAGAAAAAGAGTCAAAAGATGTTGAAGAGATTACATGGAGACAAGCTTTAATTATAGGCTTTGGACAAGTACTCTCTTTGGTACCTGGTACGAGTAGAGCAGGTTCTACAATTATTGCTGGAATGTTGTCTGGTGTTAATAGAAAGGCTTCTACTGAGTTCTCTTTTTTGTTGGCAATTCCTGTTATGATGGCTGTAAGTGGCTATGACTTGTTAAAGCACTATGAAGATTTTATTGGTGCTGATTTGACTGCATTTGTGGTCGGTTTTGTGGTAGCATTTGTTGTGGCTTATATAACCATAAAGCTTTTTATTGTTTTTTTGCAACGCTTTACTTTTGTTGCATTTGGTATTTATAGAATTATCTTCGGATTGATTCTATTAATGATATTGTAAGGGTAGACCATGTGTCTAGCTCATGTAATTTTACAAGGTAAATAATTTGACATTTAATGAATTTAATTTTCATAAAGAGCTCTTAAAAGGGGTTAAAGTAGCAGGTTTTAGAGAACCTAGTCCTATTCAAGAGATGGTAATTCCCATCATAGAAAAGGGTGAAGATTTGGTGGGACAAGCCCACACTGGAACAGGTAAAACAGCAGCATTTGGCTTACCGTTGATGAATAAAATTGCCAATGGTGATATAGAGAGAGCTTTGGTAATTACACCAACACGTGAGTTGGCAACGCAAGTAAGTGATGAACTTTACCATTTAGGGCGTTTTTGTGGTATTCGAACCATTACCGTTTATGGTGGTGTGGGATATGGACGACAAATTGCATTAATAAATAAAGGTGTGCAGATTGTTGTGGCGACCCCAGGACGACTTAAAGACCTTTATAAAAAAGGAAAAATAGACTCTTTTAACCCTGAAATAGTAGTGCTTGATGAAGCTGATGAGATGCTGGATATGGGTTTTTTAGAAGAGATAAAAGAGATTTTTGAGTATATTCCTCAAAACAGACAGACTTTACTTTTTTCAGCTACGATGCCTGAGCCAATTAAAGAGTTGTCAAATGAAATTTTGACAGCACCTCAATTTATTTCTGTTGTAGGAAAAGATGAAGGTACAGCCAACAATGTGATTGAGCAGTCATATTATGTTATAGAAGAGGCACAGCGTGATCAAGCCATAGTAAAACTTCTTGAGACAGAAGATACCAATAAGTGTATAATTTTTTGTCGAATGAAGCGTGAAGTTGACAGATTAACTGAACATCTTAAGGCGATGGGCTTTAATGCTGAAGGTTTGCATGGTGATTTGGATCAAACAGACAGAGAGAAGATTGTTAAAGCTTATCGTCGTTCTGAAATAAAAATTATGGTAGCTACAGATGTTGCATCTAGAGGGTTGGATGTTAAAGATGTAAGTCATGTTTTTAATTTTCATATTCCTTTTGACCCTCAATCTTATGTGCATAGAATTGGACGAACTGGACGTGCAGGAAAATCAGGAAAAGCCATTACTTTGGTCTCTACAACAGAGTTTAAAGAGCTTCAACGTATTCAAAAAGAAGTTGGTGCCGAGATGAAACTAAAAACGCTTAAAGTTGAAGATTATGTTGACATTCAGGTAGATTTACCATCGTTAGAATCTCAAGTGAGAGAGGTATCTATTCATCCAAATGCCACAGAGTTTATTGATAGTATGGAAGATATGGATTATCATGAGTTTGTTGAACGCGTGGTTTCCATCCTGTTGGAAGAAAAAAGATTAAGTGCTAATCAGATAGGATTTGATGAAAGCACTGTTAATTTGATGATGAATGAGTATCAAGATGAACAAAAAGTAGCACGGAAAAATAATCGTAAAAAAAAGAGAGACTAAATTAAGCTTTTTCAAGTATAAACCGTTAAAATATTGCATAAATTTAGCAAAGAAGGTTTTTGAATGGCTGAAGTAAATTATGTAATGGAATCATTGAAGTTTATGGCATTGGGAATGGGAGTTGTTTTTATATTTCTCATTATTCTCGTAAAAGTGGTTGAGCTTCAAGCTAAGCTTATTGCAAAGTATTTTCCAGAAAATACTTCCAAGACACCTGCTGCTCCAGTAGGGAACGTAGCAGAAGATGAAAATCGTAGAGTTGCTGCGATTATCGCTGCTGTAACAGAATTTCGTAACAATAAATCATAAATGAAGGTATAAGATGGCAAAAAAATATATTGATGTGATGGACACAACATTTAGAGATGGATTTCAATCTGTCTTTGGTGGTCGTGTTCTCATGGATGACTTTTTCCCAGCAGTGGAAGCTGCTAAGAATGCAGGAATAAATCATTTTGAATTTGGTGGAGGAGCTAGATTTCAAAGTCTTTTCTTCTATTTGCAAGAGAATGCTTTTGATATGATGGATAAGTTTAGAGAGATTGTAGGACCAGAAGCGAACTTACAGACTCTTTCTCGTGGTATTAATACGGTAATGCTTGAGACTGGTAGTAGAGAGTTGATTGATTTGCATGCCAAACTTTTCAAAAAGCATGGAACAACAACCATTAGAAATTTTGATGCTTTAAATGATGTTAATAACTTGGCATATTCTGCTGAGTGTATTAAGCGACATGGTCTTAATCATGAAGCAGTAATTACCATGATGGATTTGCCTCCAGGATGTAAAGGTGCTCATGATGTAGCGTTTTATGAAAAAACTTTAAGAAATATGTTGGATGCAGGAATTGAATTTGATAGCCTCTGTTTTAAAGATGCTTCAGGTACAGCCAATCCAAATAAAGTTTATGAAACCATTTCGATGGCTAGAAAACTTCTTGGTGAAGAGGTTCATTTAAGACTTCATACGCATGAAACAGCAGGTGTCTCAGTAGCATCATATCTTGCAGCTTTAGAAGCTGGTGCCAATGGTATTGATATGGCAGCATCTCCTGTTTCAGGTGGTACTTCTCAGCCAGATATTTTAACCATGTTACATGCTACTAAAGGTACAAATTATAATCTTGGTGATTTAGAGCTTGGTAAGATTTTAAAATATGAAGAGCGTTTACAAGAGTGTCTAGCAGAGTATATGATTCCACCAGAAGCGACTCAGGTATCTCCTCTTATTCCTTTCTCTCCAATGCCAGGTGGTGCTTTGACAGCGAACACACAGATGATGAGAGATGCTGATACTTTAGATAGATTTGATGAAGTGATTGCAGCGATGAAAGAGGTTGTTGAGCGTGGTGGTTACGGTACATCAGTAACACCAGTAAGTCAGTTCTATTGGCAACAAGCGTATGCAAATGTTATGTTTGGTGATTGGAAGCAGATTGCTCCTGGTTATGGACGTATGGTTCTTGGTTACTTTGGTAAAACACCAGTTGAACCAGATGCAGAAATTGTTAAACTTGCATCTGAAAAGTTAAAGCTTGAGCCAACAACTGAAAACCCTTTAGATATAGCAGATAAAGAAGTGACGAAATCAATGGCATATTGGAAAAAAGTTCTTGAAGATGAAGAGTTGCCAACAACTGAAGAGAACATCTTCATTGCAGCGTCATGTGATCAAAAAGGTATTGCGTTCTTAAAGGGTGATGGTCCTTTAATGATTAGAAAAGGTAAAAATAATCAAAATTGTGGAGAAGAAGAGATGAGTGGAAGTTATACAGTAGTAGTAGATGGTAAACAATATAGTGTACAAGTGGCAGAGGGTGATGCAGAGATAACAGTTGCACCAACAGCAGCAGCACCAGTTGCAGCAGCAGCTCCAGCAGCCGTTGCAGGAGGAAAAGGTTCTATTGAAATTAACTCTCAAACTCCAGGTAACGTTTGGAAAATTTTAAAAGCAGCTGGAGACTCTGTAAACGAAGGTGAACAGATTATGATTCTTGAAGCGATGAAAATGGAGATTGACATTGTTGCTGACAAAGCAGGTGTAATTAAATCTATTGAAGTTAATACAAATGACGCTGTAGTTGATGGACAGCTTCTTGCAACAATGGAGTAATCCATGAAATTAAAAAATATTTTAATCTCACTCTTTTTTGCCTTATTTATTTTTACAAATATGGCACAAGCAAGTGGAGCTGAAACATCCTCTGCTCCTGTAGCAGAAGAGAGTAGTGAAAGAACACCTTATGAAGCTAAATCACTTAGTGAGTTGGCAGGTAGTTGGTGGCAAACAACAGGTATAAATGCCATTATTGATGTGAGCGATGGAGAGACAACCTCAGACCCTAAAGGTGCTGCATATGAGCATGAGATGGATTGGTTTGAATCTTCATTGGGACGTATTATTATGATCTTAATCGTATTTGTACTTTTCTATTTAGCAATTGCTAAAAACTTTGAACCACTTTTACTTATTCCCATAGCTTTTGGTGGCTTACTCGCCAATATTCCTCTAGCTGGAATGGGTGGAGAGCATGGAATGTTGGGTATTATCTATAATATGGGTATTGCCAATGAGTTCTTTCCTCTATTGATTTTTATGGGTGTTGGTGCCATGACAGACTTTGGTCCACTCTTAGCCAACCCTAAAACAGCTATACTTGGTGGAGCTGCACAGTTTGGTATCTTTGGTGCTTTGGTTGGTGCTGTAGTTATTGGATTTGACATTCAAGATGCTTCTGCTATCTCTATTATTGGTGGGGCAGATGGTCCAACATCAATCTTTATTGCCAACAGACTAGCGCCTGATATGTTGGGTGCTATTGCAGTTGCTGCCTATTCATATATGGCTTTGGTTCCTGTTATTCAACCTCCAATAATGAGAGCATTAACAACAAAAGAAGAGCGTGTTATTGTAATGAAGACGACTAGAAAAGTACACCGATTAGAGAAACTTATTTTCCCTATAGTTGTACTTATGTTGACACTTTTATTGTTACCTGAATCTGCTCCACTTATTGGTGCATTTGCATTTGGTAACTTTTCTAAAGAGTCAGGTGTTGTTGACAGATTATCTGACACAATGCAGAACTCTTTAATTAACATTGTAACTATCTTCTTGGGACTGGGTGTTGGTTCAAAATTGGCAGCTGATAAGTTTTTGGTTTTGGAGACCATGGGAATTATGATTATTGGTCTTATAGCATTCTCAGTTGGTACAGCTGCTGGGGTACTTATGGCAAAGCTTATGAACAAATATTCAAAAGAACCGATTAATCCACTTATTGGGGCAGCCGGTGTTTCTGCTGTACCTATGTCAGCACGGGTTGTATCTAAAGTTGGTTCTGAAGAGAAACCAGGGAATGTATTGTTAATGCATGCGATGGGTCCTAATGTTGCAGGTGTTATTGGTTCAGCTGTTGCAGCAGGTGTCTTACTCTCAATATTTAAATAAATATATTATTAAGTAAGTTCCTTAATAACTATTCAATAGTATAATTTTAATAAGTTATATTTATTGGATAGTAAATAGATTATGACTACATATGGTAAATTAAATGAGACGAAGGATCCTCTCTTTTTATTTGCTATATTTTGGTTATGTTGTTTTAATCTTTTAAAATTAGCAAAATAGAACATTATAAAAACTAAAGGTACATAAAATGAGCACCCGTATACCAAATGGTCTTGATAAATTAGGACTTGAAAACATTGCTAATGTTTACTACAATTTAAGTTACGATGAACTTCAAGCACATGAAGTCAATAAGAATGAATGTAAAATTTCATCAACAGGTACAGCGATGTGTGATACTGGTATCTTTACAGGACGAAGTCCTAAAGATAAATATTTTGTTGATCAAGCACCATCAAATGAACATATTTCTTGGGGTAAAATCAATAAAAAAATTGATAAAGAGAAGTTTGAAACACTTTATGATTTAACTAAAAAGCAGTTATCTGATTCTGATATTTATGTCATGGATGTGTATGCTGGGTCGAGTGCAGAGAGCAAGAGATCTATTAGATTTGTTTCTCAAGTTGCATGGCAGGCTCACTTTGTAAAAAACATGTTTATTCGTCCTACAGAGGAGGAACTAGAAACTTTTGAGCCAGACTTTGTAGTTTATAATGCTTGTAAAACAGTAAATGAAGACTACAAAGCTATGGATTTAAACTCAGATGTTTATGTATGTTTTAATATAGAAGATAATGTCTCTATTATTGGTGGTACTTGGTATGGTGGAGAGATGAAAAAAGGCATCTTCTCAATGATGAATTACTGGTTACCATTAGAGGGTAAACTCTCTATGCACTGTTCTGCAAATGTTGGAGATGAAGGTGATGTGGCTCTTTTCTTTGGTCTTTCAGGAACAGGAAAAACCACACTTTCAACAGATCCAGAAAGAGCATTGATTGGTGATGATGAGCATGGTTGGGATAGCAATGGTGTCTTTAACTTTGAAGGTGGATGTTATGCAAAAGTTGTCAACCTTGACCCTAAAAGTGAGCCTGAAATTTTTGCTGCCATTAGAAAAGATGCGCTTTTAGAAAATGTTGTTTCAGCCCAGACAGGAGAAGTGAACTATGAAGATGTTTCTAAAACTGAAAACACCAGAGTTTCATACCCAATAGAACATATTGAAAATCATAAAGAGGATTTACAAGCTGGACATCCAAATAACATTATCTTTTTAAGTTACGATGCATTTGGTGTATTACCACCAGTATCTAAATTAAGTAAAGAGCAAGCGATGTATTACTTTTTAAGTGGTTATACTGCTAAAGTTGCAGGAACAGAGCGTGGTATTACTGAACCTGTAACAGCATTCTCAGCTTGTTTTGGTGAGGCATTCTTGCCACTACACCCAACAGCTTATGCAAAGTTACTTGGTGAAAAGATAGATGAACATGGAGTTAACGTTTATTTGGTAAACACAGGTCTTAATGGTGCTGGAAAAAGAATGAGTATTAAAGATACAAGAGCTTGTATCAATGGTATTTTAAATGGTTCTATTAATGATGCAGAGTTTGACACCTTACCTATCTTTAATCTTCAGTTTCCAAAAGCTTTAAAGGGTATAGCTGACAATGCAATTTTGAATCCTAAAAATACATGGGAGAGTGAAGAGAAGCTCAATGAAACTGTAAAAAGTCTTGCTGGAAAATTTATTGAAAACTTTGACCGTTATAATGATAATGGTTCAGAGTTTGATTACTCAACAGCAGGTCCACAGCTTTAATATAAAGCGTTCAAAACTAGGAAGTGATGGCTTTTTTATCCTCACAAATTCCTAAGTTTTGTAAAATTTCTATTTTTAACTTCTCTCTTTATATTGCATATAAGTGTCAAAGTGAAATTAGAATAAAACAGTTGAAGTTGAAAATAGAAGAGGAGCTTATGCTCCTACAACTTTCATACCTGTAATAGTATGCTCTAAAAAGAGTCCTAATAGAATCAGTAAAGAGATTCCTGCTGGTTTACTGTAGAGCTTATTTGAAGTAATATAAATAAGCATAATCGTAGCAGCCGTCATGAGTGAAATATCAAAGACATGTTTTACCAATGAAAACTCTAAATCGTTTACCAGTGCTGCAGCTCCAATAACCATACTAATATTTGCTAAGTTGGAACCGATAATATTCCCTATTGCCATCTCAACTTTACCTTTTAAGGCAGCAGATACAGAGACAATAAGTTCAGGTAAAGAGGTTCCAAAACTAATTAATACAACACCTATAACCCATTCACTAACACCAAAACTTTTTGCAATATTAGAAGCAGAGTCAATAGCAAAATGTGCTCCAAGAATAACAATAGTGAATCCTAAAAGAAGCAGAGATATACTTTTTAACCATGAAAAGTCTTTCTTTAAATCTTCATCTATCTCTTCCATCTCTACGCCTTTGGCATCTTCAAGAAGAAACATTAAGTAGGCAATCATAAGTGCCAACAGTAAAATGGCATCAAATTTAGTGATGGTTCCATCTATGCTCATTAATAAAAAGAGTAAAACGGGTAGAAGTGCCCAAATACTATCTTTTGCAAAGAAGTCACGATTGGAAGTAAAACGTTTGGCAATTAGAAAAATGACGGCTAAAACTAGGGTAATATTCATAATATTGCTACCCACTGCATTGGCTATTGCCATCTCTGCTTTGCCATTGGCACTTGCAGCAATACTTGCAGCCATTTCAGGTAATGAGGTTCCCAATGCTATTAGTGTTGAACCAATAACAAACTCAGAAATATTAAAACGCAATGCAATACGTTCACTTTGGTTGATGATGAAATCAGCCCCGAAAATTAGCCCACCCATGGCTAAAATAAATATAACAAAATCCATTAAGATCCTTCTATTCTTACAATTAAACTTTTTGGAAGATTCATTTTTTTAATGATGGCTTCCTCTTTTTCTCTCATCTCTCCATTATCTTCTTCATGGTCGTACCCCAAAAGATGGAGCAGTCCATGAATAAAGAGTAGGGTAAACTCGTCATCTGCACTGTGATTTAACTCTACAGCTTTTTTGTGAACAAAATCAGCAGAGATTACAATTGAACCTAAAGGCATAAGATTATGATGTATAATCATATCATTTTCAATTGGAAAACTCAATACATCTGTTGCTTCATCTTTTCCTCGGTACGCCTTGTTGTATTTTTGAATAGTGAAATTATAGCAAATTATTAAGTCAATGTCTCTACTTGTATGCTCTTTTACAATATCTTCGATAGCTTGCATATTTATGGAAAAATTTGTGAGATTATCAATATTTAACATAAGAAAATTTTATCTAAAAAGAGGTAAAATACGTTTAAAAAGGTACTTATTCTATGATAGGAATTAAAATTCAATACAGTGAGGCAGGAAATGCCAAATCGTAAAAGAGCAGCAGTATGTATTATATCGGGTGGAATGGACAGTGCTTTAGGTGCTAAAATAGCAAAAAAAGAGGGTTATGAAATTATTGCTTTACATTTTAATTATGGACAAAGAACCGAAAAGAAAGAGCTTGACTCATTTAGAAAAATCTCTAAAAAGTTAGGATGTAGAGAAAGTTATGAGATAGACCTAGACTTTTTCAAAGAGATAGGAGCCTCAGCTTTAACGGACAGCAGTATAGATGTTCCTACAGGAGGAGTTGAATCTGGAGTACCCATAACCTATGTACCATTTAGAAATGGAATATTTATCTCTATCGCAACAGCGCTTGCAGAAAAACATGGGGCAGAGGCACTTTTTATAGGGGTGGTAGAAGAGGACAGCTCTGGTTATCCTGATTGTCGTGACAGTTATATAAAGTCCATGGAAAAGTCTATTAATTTAGGAACAAAAGATGAGACCAAACTCCAAATAAAAATGCCACTGGTGCATATGCAAAAATCAGAAATAGTGATAAAGTCCATAGAGTTGGGTGCTCCATTAGAAGATACATGGTCATGTTATAAAAATGAAGAGAAAGCATGTGGCGTGTGTGACAGTTGTAGGTTACGTCTGAATGGATTTGAAAAAGCAGGGGTTAAAGACCCGATTGAATACATGTAGGGTGTTTTCCCATGAAAACACCGTCAAAACAGTTATATTACTTCTGAGTCTGAACAAAAGTCTCAATACGTTTAATACCTTCACGAATGGTCTCAATATCGGTTGCAAATGAGAATCTAAAGTACCCCTCAGATCCAAAACCAATACCTGGAACTACGGCTACACCTTGTTCTGAAAGAAGGTCTTTTGAGAACTGCATGGAGTCGTTTGTAATCTCTTTGATGTTTACAAAAAGGTAGAATGCACCATCTGGGTTAACAACACTTAGACCATCTATTTTATTGAAGAGTTCAACAGCTTCATCTTTTCTTGCTTCAAATGCTACTCTCATCTCTTCTACTACAGTGTCGATGGTACCATCTAAACCAGGGATGGCTGCTGCTTGGGCTAGGGTGTTGATGTTTGAGGTACTTTGTGACTGTAATTTATTAAGAACAGCTATCAACTCTGTGTTTGGAGTTGCTAAGTACCCAAATCTCCAACCTGTCATGGCTGCTGCTTTACTTAGACCATTTACGGTTACTGTTCTTTGGAACATATCTTCTGATATAGAAGCTGTGGCTGTAAACTCTGCACCACCATAGACAAGCTTTTCATACATCTCATCAGAGATAACGGTAATGTCTGTCCCTTTTAAAACTTCTGCAAGTCCTTCAAGTTCTTCTCTTGAGTAGATAGCACCTGTAGGGTTTGAGGGTGTGTTGAGCATCAGAATCTTTGTTTTAGGTGTAATGGCAGATTTAAGTTGCTCTGGAGTTATTTTAAATCCGTTTGTGTCGTCTGTATCAATAACCACTGAAACACCACCAGAGTAAACAACTTGCTCAGGGTAAGTTACCCAGTAAGGAGCAGGGATAATCACTTCATCACCCTCATCAATAAGTGCTTGAATAAGGTTAAACAAAGAGTGCTTTGCACCATTGTTGGTCTGAATCATACTGGGATCATAGTCAAGGTTGTTGTCTCTTTTGAGTTTGTCTGCAACAGCTTGACGTAGTTCAGGAACACCAGGAACAGGTGTATATTTGGTTTTACCAGCATCTAAAGCATCTTTGGCTGCATTTTTAACAGCATCTGGAGTGTCAAAGTCTGGTTCACCAGCTGAAAAAGAGAGAATATCTTTACCTTCGGCTTTAAGCTCTTGAGCCAGTGTTGTAATGGCAATGGTTAAAGAAGAAGATAGGGTTTGGATACGTTTTGAAAGCATGGTTACACCTTTTGTTGTAATAAAAATCTTGCCATTATACTAAAAAGTTAGTAATTATCTACTTTGACTACATCGATTTAATAAAGGTAGAGTAAATTTCGGTTAATTCATGATCTTCTTTTTTCATCAGTTCAACATTTCCTGTTTTTAGAGTCTCCTCTAAAACAGCAATACGTTTAATAAGGTAATGGAAAATCTCTTTGTTAACATCGGGAAGCATATCGTGTCTTAACTCATTGCTGTTTGAACCACAGGTAATAATACGAGCAGGAATACCAACAGCTGTTGAAAAAGGAGGCACATCTTTAACCACAACAGAGTTGGCACCCACTTTTGAACCCTCACCAAGAGTTATATTTCCTAATACCTTGGCTCCAGCTCCTACCACCACATTGTTTTCTACAGTAGGGTGTCTTTTTCCGTGAGAGGTACTTACCCCACCCAAAGTTACTTGCTGATAAATAACAACATCATCACCTATAATGGCTGTTTCACCAATAACCACACCCACACCGTGGTCTATAAAGACTCTACAACCAATGGTGGCAGCAGGGTGAATGTCAATGGTGGTTAAAAACTGACCAATAGCTGAGATAAACCGAGGTATAAAACGTAAGCCTCTTTTATATAAAGAGTTTGAAAAACGATAAAAAAACATTGCCCATAACCCTGGATAGTTAAAGAAAAGCTCAAAAGTTGAGTGTAGAGCAGGGTCATTACGTTTAACATTTAAAAAGTCTTCTTTGATGGTGCTAAAAATATTCAATTTTTTTCCTATTGGTTGTGTATCAGTTTTCATTGTTGGCTTGTATGGTTTTAAGATAGCTATTTTCGCTTAAATAAAGATAGAGTTTACCCAATAGTTCTCTTTTTTGTGCTTGATTTAGGAGAGTTGATGATTCCAATTGATGTTTTAATTTTTTATCCAACCAATTTTTATCATAATCCATATCATCTAAGACATCCATGATATTTTGCGACTCTATAAGCTTCTCTAGACTGTAGTGACCTTCATCATCAAATTCTACCACAACTTCAGTAGGATGAGTAAAAAGATTGTGTTTCATTCCTAAAACCTCTTGATAGGCACCTGTTAAAAAAAATGCTAAGAAATACTCATCTTTTGTCACATCTACATCATGCAGATAGAGTGGGGCATTACCATCAAAAGGAATTTCACCATCAGAGTCACAAGTAATGTCCCAAATGGTCGCTGGATTGCTTGCTTTAATATCCAGTTTGTCTATGGGCATCATGGGAAAGTGTTGTTGTAAACCCCAAAAGTCTGGTAGTGACTGAAAGGAAGAGAAGTTTACCAAGTAACGCTCTTGAATCTTATTTTGTAGCTTTTTAAGCTCTTTGGTTGCATGGTTATCTAAAAGAAGTATCGACTTTTTAATAATTAAGTTGACCAGTATTTCTGTATTTGAACGGTCCTCTAAGTCTATATACCCCAAATCAAACAAGGTTAAAAGGCTCTCCATGTGGTCAAGTGCATCGTGTAGGTATTCTCGTGCATTGGAACGGTTAAGTGAAATCCAAAGGTCATTAAGCTCTTCAATAAGAGGTGGATTTTTCACTTTAAGTCGTAATGACTTTTCATGATAGTCTTGAGAAAAAAGTTCTAAAACAGGGGCGATGAGTACCGAGTGACTTGAAGCGATAAAACGACCCGATTCTGTAAAGATATCTGGCTCCTCTATTCCTTTATTTTTAGCTATCTCTTTCATAACAAAAACAACATCGTTAGAGAACTCTTTGAGCGAGTAGTTTACCTCTTTGTTGTATGCTTGTTGACTGTACTCAACGGCTAAGCCTCCCCCAATATTGACTGCATTTAGAGAAGAGGCTCCTCTATTTTTTAAATCGGCATAGATATTTCCAGCTTCACGTAGGGCTTTTTTCAAAGGAGCTATCTCTGACATTTGTGAACCGATATGAAAATGAATCATCCAGAGATGTTCTAGTAGATTATATTTTTTTATAAGGTCGTAGGCTTCAAGAAGTTCAGTAGATGAAAGCCCAAATTTAGAGCTGTAACCCCCACTTTTTGCCCAAGTTCCAATGCCTGAATTGTGTAGTCGTATACGAACACCTATTTTGGGTATAACAGCTGTTTCTCTCTCGTCATTAAACTCTTTATTAACCTCTATAATGGTTTCAAGTTCGCCTAGACCTTCAATGGTTATGGTAATGTTATGACCCATGTTGGCTGCTATAAAACAGAGCGATATCATCTCTTTATCTTTAAATCCATTAACTGTAATGGGTGCACCCATAGGTGTATGGGTAATGGCGATAAGGAGTTCAGCTTTGCTTCCTGCTTCTAGTCCATAGTTGAACTCTTTGGAAACTTCCATAAGTGCGTTAATAAAGTTTGGGAATTGGTTTACTTTTAGAGGAAAAACAGCTTGAAAGTTACCTGCATATTCAAACTCTTCTTTGGCTCTGTTAAACTCATTATAGAGCGTAGAGATTTGTTTTTTTATGAGATGAGGAAAACGAAGAAGCAGAGGACCTTTGTATCCCTTATTTCTAATGTTATGGGTTATCTCAAGTAGTGATGGTTCACTTTTATGGTTAATATTGATGGTAGAGTTTTTTATAATAAAGTTGTTGTCACCCCAAATATTAATGCCGTAGTTTTTGTTCATTAGGTTACTCCATCATGAAATTATTGGAAAGTATTATAGCTGAAAATGATATGTTGGATTCGAAGAGTAAGAAAAAAGATAAAGTTATAAAGAATAGCTGTGGGCTTTATGCCCACAAAATAGAGAGTGACTAGTTTACAGCTACTTCTACTTCTGTACCTTCCCAGATACCATGTTTTGTACAGTAACCATGAGCTACCAATTTAAGTTTTTTTCCTGTTGGAATAATTGTAAATGTAGTAGTGTTGTGTGCTTTAGTGTTACCAAGAGTTCCTGGAACGTAAGAAGCTTGTGCTAACTTTGTTTCACCGTTGAAAAGAGTTATAGACTCAATGTAGTGATCAAAATCATCTGGGTGAGTATACTCGTTACCCATTTTTACAGTTACTTCAAATGGCTCACCAGCAGTTGCTGTATCAGCACAGTGAATAAATGGAGAGTGTCTGTCAATAAGGTCTTTTTTTGCTTCTCTATCTACTTCTGAAATGTCTACGTACTTGTTAATTTTTGGCATTTTGTTTCCTTGGGTTTAATTTTATAAGTGCATTATAGCAGAATTTTTTTTAAATAGGACAATATTTATCCTATTTAATTTCTTCTTTTAATTTTTTTGCCCACTCAATGAGTAGTTTCTTCTCTTCTTTACTCAACTTTGCTTCTTCATGCAACCACAAATAAGAGGAGAGAGGCATCCGAATAACAATAGATTTAGGCAGTTTCTCTAACAGCTTTAACTGCTTCTCTTGATTATACTCTTTCCATGTTGAAAAATTAATCTGCTTTCTACCTTTTTCAACATGACTTTTTGCAAACCATGAACTCGGAGCAATATGGGCATACCATGGATAGGTCAAACTATTAGAGTGACAATCATAACATGAACGTTTCAAAATATCCCTAACCTCAGCTGGTGCCTCTATTTCACTCTCTGCTTTTCCCTCTAGCGTAGCAGGAACAGACATGGGAACAAACTGTATAGCAATAAAGGCTGTGAATAACCAGAACCAAAAACTTTTTAACATTTATATTTACCTTAGTTAATCTTTTTTAAATTAAAGACTATTATTTTAAGATGGCAGTATCGCGTTTAAAACTCAAACCCTCCACCAGCACCTTTGCTCATGCTGTTGTAGACAGCATGGACATAGGCATCACGAATTTCACAGTTGTGAATTTTTGGGCAAGAGAGACAAGATTTTACATTTTGTTCTACTTGACAGGCTTCAAGCTCTCTCTTTTTGACGCCAAGTGCTATTTGCCATTCATCGAGTGAAACTTCTTCCATAATTATGCTTTTATGCCGTATGCTTCACGTAGAGCTGTTATTTCATACTTAGAACCAAAGAAACATGGGCTTGTGTCATGTGGATGTGATGGGACAAGGTCAAGTAGTCTTTTACCTTTATTGTCAATGGCTTCACCACCTGCTTGTTCGTATACAAGTGCAAAAGGAATCACTTCAAAGAGTTGTCTAAGTTTTCCATTTGGTTTATCAGAAGTGTCTGGGTAAGAGAAGATTCCTCCACCTTTAATCATGATTTGGTGTAGATCTGGCACCATTCCACCTGAATAACGTAAGTGGTAACCCTCTGAAAAGAGGTCATTTATAAAAATTTTATGTATCTTCGACCAGTTTTGTTGGGTTCCCCCAGAGGCAGTAAGGTTACCTTTTTCATTCATAGAAAGTTCAGTAATCTCTTGAAATTTACCTCCAATAACACGAGATAGTATTGGTTTTGAATCTCTGTTTGCAATAATAAGTTCAACTCTTGGTCCATAAACGACATAAGCAGAAGCGACGAGATTCTTACCCTCTAACTCACCTTCATAAATTCCAAAAATGGAACCCACAGAGAGATTAACATCAACAAGACTTGAACCATCTAGTGGGTCATAACATACGGTATATTCTCCTGTAGGGCTTAACTCTAAAACACCCTCTTTCTCTTCACTTACCAGTGCTTTAACAGATGCTACGTTGGCAAATGCTTTTTCAATAATTAAGTCCGATTGAACATCAAGTTTTAGTTGCTCTTCACCTGAAGAGTTTTCAGAGTCAGAGTAACCAACTTCTTCTGTTTTAATGGCAGTATCAATCTCAAAAGCAATCTTTTTAATGGTCTCAAATATGTCGTTCATTCCTATTTCCTTTATACGTTTTTTGCGTTTTTATCTATCCACTCTATAATCTGAGTGGTGTTGTTTAAATCTAATATATCAATATAATCTGGGATAGTGTAATTTTTTAACTCTATGGTATTATCTATGGCAATAGCTTCACTACAACTTAAATAACTCTCTTCAATCTCATTCCTAAAGAGAGCGATACGAGGAAGAGGCAATGTTTTAAGCCCCTCAACCAGTAAAATATCGAACTCATTAAACATTCTGACGAGTTCATCTAAATCTTTATTTCGTTTAGAGAAGTAGGTAGTACGTGTAGAAGATGCAACCACAACTTCGGCACCTGTTTGAGAAAATTTATAGCTATCTTTTCCCTCTTTATCAAAAATGGCTTTATCTTTAGGATCATGTTTGATAATGGCAACTTCTCGATCTTTTATTAAAACTTTAGCAATTTTTTCAACAAGGGTAGTTTTCCCAGAACCTGATGGTCCAGTAAAAGCAACGGCAAAGCGTTTCATGGTTCTCCTATTGTAATTATATAGTTGAAATTATACATCAATGTTTATTGAAAGTGTGTTAAAATATCTGCAACAATTAAAGGTTTCTTAATGTATAAAAAAATATTACTACTATCCTCTACACTTACAGCTGCATTAATTTTTTCTGGCTGTACCATAAAAGAAAATTCAAATATTGCTCAACTCTTTAAAAAAGATGATATCTACCATATCTCTTTAATGAATACTAAAAAAGCACAGCTCATCGCCTCTTTAGAGACAAAAGCACTGCTTACAGCGACATACCTGAACCCTGTATTTGAGTATATAGAGTGTAAAGATCTTTGTATGTCTGATGCTACAGAAGAGTATTTTTTTGTAGGTGTCTATATTACCGACAGTGAAGATCATGAGTTTAACAACAAAGGTTATAAATTAAAGCTTAATGGAGCAGAACCTATAGGTGTTCAAAAGTTGGAAAAAAATGACCCTTTACGTTACCAGATGCCGATGATAAACAATTGGAGTACCTACTATAAAGTAAAATTTCCTAATGTGAAGGGCAATGCGTTAAAACTTACTTTCGAAAACGATCGGTTTGGGAAGGATGAGCTAACATATTCAAAAAATGAGACACCTTTGTTTGAGTCCCTAAAAGATTTAGGTAGATAACATAATTTGCTAAAACTTTTTTTCCATACTCTTTGGACTCTTCATAATCTATGAGTTCCATACTTAAGTAGGGTTCATATTTGCCCTCTTTAAAGAGATGGTCACTTTTTATGCGTCGTTTGGTAAACCCAATACCTCCATTGTAAGCATAAGCAACAAAGAGAGGGTGGTACAACCATTTGTTGAGGTAGTTCATATGTTGATTGGCGTAAGATATGGCAACATAGGGGTTAAACATCTCCGATAAATCAAGTTTTTCTCCACGCTCTTTTGCCAAATGTTTAATAAGAAAAGGCATAATCTGCATCATGCCTAAGGCGTAAGAGGGAGAGACAGAGGCAGGAATAAAACGGCTCTCTTGTCGTCCTATGGCATAGAGCATCGCCATACGCTCTTTTGAAAACCCCCACATCGCTTCACGATATGGCATAGGGTAGTAGGGAACTTTATATTTTGATGCTTTCTCTTTTAAGTAAGTGTAGACACCTTCTGTTTTATGACTTTTATAGTTTTCAGCTAACTTGTCAATATTTTCAGGCTTCTCTTTCATTTTAAGTTTTATTTTTTCCCAATCGATAGGATTATTAATATCAAAATTTTCTACTTTATTGTAACCTAAGTTTGGTGTAACCACTTTAGGGTAGGGCTTGTTGAGTATGTCTCTAGCTCGTAAAGTATAGATGTTAACTTGATGACTCTCTAAAAGTTGTTCTAAATACTTTTTGTCATTAGAAACCAAGTAGAGCCAAAAGTCCACTTGGTCATAGTGACTTTGAAACTCTGTTTTACTTCGAGCCAGTTTTAAAAACCTTGTTGCATCTTCTAGTTGATTAAACTCTACAGCATTAATTGCAAGTAAAAAGTTAGATTTAAAGGTTAAGTTATTATCTTCTATCATAAGGAGTGATGCTTTTAAATTTTGTAACTCATGATTGGTAACTATTTTATGAATAGAAGTATTAAATTGTTTTTCTTGAGCAAGTTTCTTTAGTTGTTCTTTTGTAAAGGCTTTGTTAAAGTGAGACTTTCTATATTTGTTTCCCACATTGTTAAAAATATACGCTTGAGTTTGAGCTGGAAAATAAGCCAAAGTTTTAAAAGGATTGTCATCACTAAGTATGTATAGAGTCTCAGAATACTTTTTCTGTTTGGTAATCTTTTTATAGAGCTTTTTTAAGTTTTTTTGAGACTTTTTAGCTGCAGTAGCAGGGTAGATAATGTAATTATTTGGATCTCTCTTGCTTTTCTTTTTAGTAGAATTATTTTTAGGAAGGTAGCCAACTTTTTTACGAATGGCTTTTTTTAGTTTAGAGCTTTTACGTTTTGTCCACAAGTAAGCTGCTAGAGCCTCTTTTTTAGTAGTTGTTTTATCTTTTAAAAAACGCCAAATGTAATAGTCTTTGGCGTAAGAAGATGGCATGGCTTCTATCTCTTTAAATCTGGGAGTTTGAGCTTGAAGAACCACTCCTAAGAGTACAAAGAGTAGAAACTGTTTCATTAGATACCTATGGTGATTTGACTAAGTAGTCCCACAAGGGCTTGTAGCCCAAAAATGACAACCATAGGCGATAAATCAATACCACCTATAACTAAAAAAGGTAACTTTTCACGAACAAATCTTAATGGAGGGTCTGTTAAACGGTTAATAACTTGAACAATAGGGTTGTAAGGATTAACTTGAACAAAAGAGAGTACCACGGCTACAATAATAAGTATAATATAAGAGTAGACAAGTGAACTTATGATGCCTATTAACGCAGCAAAAATATCACCTGAGAGCATACTACTTATAAGTTGTAACCCAACAATAAGAACTAAAGGAGAGAGGTCAAGACCTCCCACAACAGTAAAAGGCATTTTCTGACGAACAAAGCCAAAAGCTGGTTCTGTTAAACGGTTGATTATCTCAACAGCAGGTTGACGAGGGTCAACTTGTAGCAAAGAGAGAACAGCAGAGATGATGATAATCCAGATATATATCTGAATAGCTAGTAGTATGGGTTGTAATATAAAGTCCATTATGACGCGACCTCCAAAATATAAGATTTGATAAATGGATAAATTTCACTCAACTCAGGTCCATTTCCTGTAGCAGTTAAGAGGTTTCGTAGTGGTTTAAAGAAATTTTCTCCTTTAAGTCCACTCTCGTGCATGATGTGTTTTTTAAACGCATCAAAGGTTTCAAAATGAGGAGCATCAGCAATGACTTTTGCTATAACACGCATCTGTTCACCCCATTCACTAGAAAAGTCTTTAGGTGTAAATATAGGACGAATTTTAGCTTCTAGTTCATTAATAGTACTGCACTCTTCAAGGTAGAGTTTAGCAAGTCTCCCTATATCTGCATCTGCAAAACCAAAGAGGGTAGATAGTTTTTTATCATCCATCATTTTTAGATGCTCACGGTTTATAAAACGCAGTTTGGTCATGTCAAACTTGGCAGGTGATTTAGAGATTTTTTCTAAATCAAACCACTCAATGGCTTCTGGAAGCGTAAATATCTCTTTTGGAGCTTTTTTTGAGTTTCCTAAAAGTATCAAATAGTTCAGAATGGCATCTGGAACAAAACCTTGTTCAAACAGCCACTTTAGAGATGAAGCTTCATCACGCTTAGACATTTTCTTACCATCGGTATTTAAAATAACAGGCATATGTGCATAGACTGTTTCATTATCGTAACCTAAAACATTTTTAATATGTATCTGTCTAGGTGTATTACTTAAATGGTCTTCACCACGAATAATAAAAGAAATATTACTCATCATGTCATCGGCTGCACAGGCAAAGTTGTAAGTAGGTGTACCATCGGTTCGTAAAATAACAAAAGAGTCTACTTCATTGGGAGCAGTGGTAATGCTTCCTTTTATTACATCATTGTTGACTATATCAGCATCTGGTTTTTTAATACGAACCACAAATTTCTCACCAGACTCTTGAAGTGCAGTGTACTCTTTTGGTGTAAGCTTCTCACAACGCCCAGAGTAACGGTAAGCTACTTTATTGGCTTTTGCATTTTTACGGTCAGTTTCTAACTCTTCATCGGTACATTTGCAAACAAAAGCTTTTTCATCTTTTAAAAGACGAAGTGCCAAAGTTTGGTGTAAATTTAGGTGTTCACTCTGATGAAAAACAGAGTTATGAACCAATGCAAATTTTTCTAAAAGCATCATTATTTCAGTATCTTTACCTTCTATATTACGTTTCATATCGGTATCTTCTAAACGTACTAAAAACGGCTCACCTTTTTGTTGAGCAACCAAGTAGTTTAAAATAGCAACCCGAAGGTTGGCTATGTGCATATCACCAGTAGGTGACGGGGCAAATCGAAGCATTCTTCCTCCTGAGAATTATTAGATACATTATAGGGGTTTTTTGTTGAAAATCGTATAAAATAAATGATTTAAAGGGTCATCAGCACTAATTGGCTAAAATACACCCCTTATAAAAGTCTCCACATCAAAAAGGTATAAATATCAGTAGATATTTAAAAAATTTTATTTTGAAAACCCAAACTGCTAGTTAAAAGCTAATTTTTGATGAGAGTTAGAAAGCATAAAGAACTTATCAATACTATAAGCCAAAATAAACAGTTTTAGCTTCACCAAAAAGCCACGAATAGAAGTAGCTCTAATAACTTTACCAAACTTAGCTGTAATAACAGAAAAGGCAGTTTCAACACCTTTTCTAATTTTTCGTTTGGCTTTATGATTTGGGTCTTGCTTCATATTTTTACGCTTTAAAGCAGAAAGCTCAATACCAAATTTAGCTAAAAAATTCTCTAACTTTCCCGAAATATAGCCTTTGTCTCCAATGACTATAGAATTTTTAGGAAGTGTTGGAAGAAACTCATAAGAGGCTGTGCTATCATGCATAGAACCTTCTGAGATATAACAGGATACAGGTTCTTGGTTTGTTGTTACAACCATATGAACTTTAAATCCATAAAAATACTTTCTCTTTGATGCGTTATACCCTTTCAGTGAAACATCTCTCCAAAGCTTTGACATAGTTCCATAATTTGCCTTCCAAGCTTTTATGGAACTCTACTACTTTTCTCCTTTACTTCTTTTCTAACTAGCAGTTTGGGTTAACTTATGCTAAAATAATCATTCACTAAGCCACAAAGGAACCTTTTGAAAATAGCTGAGAAAAAAGCATTAAAACGAGAATCTATTATTCAAGCATCGTTAAAACTCTTCTCAACGCAGGGTTTTCATAGGACTACCATTCCCGATATTGCAAAAGTACTTAAGATGTCCGTGGGTAACCTTTATAACTACTTTTCCTCTAAAGACATATTGGCAAAAGAGATTATTAAATACACCTCAGAAGCCTTAGGGGCTGACATTAGAACCATCAATAAGATGAACATCTCAACAGAAGAAAAAGTTTTAAAAATTGTCGAGGTCTATTTCACTATGGCAAAAGAGAAACCAGAGAT
>Ga0256840_1001199_pt1 | contig 24916 bp, 28 predicted proteins | sample 355202metaG_FD_185969 | JGI IMG/M metagenome (GOLD analysis project Ga0256840, IMG submission 185969) | Hydrothermal vent microbial communities from Mid Atlantic Ridge, Atlantic Ocean - 355-202 | ecosystem: Environmental > Aquatic > Marine > Hydrothermal vents | place: Atlantic Ocean: Mid...
GGATTTTCACAATGGTTACAGAGTTGAGGTAGAAAACCTTTTCTTACATCTGGAAATTCACCTAGTTCGGTTTCGGTAACAAAAGTTCTAAACTGATCATCTGGTACCTCATTTTCTATCTTACAGACAGATGTACAAGCTTGGCAGCCTATACACTTTCGCAAGTCCAACACCATAACAAAGTGTTTTCCTTTTTGACCTATATATTTGGGATTTTTTTCATCCCGACCAGGAATTTGCATAGACATAGCATCTGCTTGTGATGTTGCTAACATCGCAAAAGCCGTAGTTGCAAGCCCCTTTCTCAAGAAATCTCTTCTTGAATTATCTTGACCCATTTTGACTCCTTTAATTAACTGACCTTATGACACACAAGGTCAGTTTAAATCATTTGGGCAAGTATAACTACAAAAAGGGGGAAAGTGGGGGGAGACTGCAAGCGGTATGATAAGCACCGCTTGCAATTTTTATTTGCGGTGTTTTAGGAAACTTTCATATACCTCTTCAAAGCCAACTTCACTGGAGTTCTCTACCTCTTTCATTCTCTCTATGGCTTTTGTAAATTCACCTTTTTTCCATAATCCAACAGCCTCTTTTGTCTTTTGGTGTACTATGGCATGATGTGAATTTAGGTCATTTATGGTTTTTGTATCATCTTTTATCTTCTGTTTATTCTCATCAAACCACTTTTCAAAACGACAAGAGTGTTCATCTGCCAGATTTGGATTTTCGTTATTTATAAAGGCATTGTATCCTTGAAGTTTAAAGAGTATATGGTCGATTTTTCCATTTCCAATTCCTATCTCATTCGATATATTTTCAGTTATATTGGATATAGTTTGAGAGTTTTTTATAACAAATGCAAGCTCTTCAAAAAATGCCGAGAGAACTTCACTCATGCTGTCTGTATTTTTTCTAAAAACCTCTACTCCATCTTGAATATCTGAAGTATTTTGTTTGAGTTGAGCTATACTTATCTCAACCTCTTGAGTAGCTTTTTGTGTTCTCTCAGCTAACTTTCTAACTTCATCTGCGACAACTGCAAATCCTCTACCATGCTCACCCGCTCTTGCCGCCTCTATGGCAGCATTTAATGCCAGCAAATTTGTCTGGTCCGATATATCTTTTATGAGATTTATAATATCTCCTATAGATGTCACGCTATCATTTAATGCTAGAGTTCCATTTTCCAAAGAGGATGACTCTTGAGCAATCTTATCTATAGATTCATTTATGATCTCACCATCACTTTGTACTTTTGTGATTCTATCGCCTGTTTTCTCATTTACATCTTTTGCTTTTACCAATATCTCTGCTACAGATGTGATTATATCTTGCGTAAAAGAGACACCACTTTTGTATGATTTTAAGAGCATCTGGATTATCTCCTCTTTTGCTCTATCCTCATCTGATTTACAACTTGAATTTTGTTCAAATCCTCTGTTTTGCAGTTGAGATTTTAGCTCCTCGATCTCTTCTTTAAGAGTAGAGTTTTGCGACTCTAACTCTTTTATCTTTGTATCTTGCTTATCGCAATTTGAAAAAAAGCCCATGTCTATCCTTTTTTATTTTTTGTTAGTTTAACATAATTTTTATAGCGTAACTGTAAAAATTACACCATTTGCGCTGTTTTCTACCTCGATCAGACCATTATTGTTTTTTTCTATGATGGTTTTGGTCATATAGAGTCCGATACCCGTACCACTTTTTGCATGCTTTGTGCTGAAATATGGCTCAAAAATCTTATCTATCGGTGTCATCTTTATGCCTCCGGCATTGTCACTAAATCTGATCATTTTTTTATCATCTTTCAATAAAGCTTCTACATGTATGGTGCCATTTTTTACTTTTCTCTCTAGTATGATATCTTTTGCATTGCTTATGATGTTTATAAAAGCTTGGGAAATCTCATTTGGAAAGCCATAGATATCAAAATCATCTTTTATATCGACTACCAAATCTATATCATTGTTTTTTAAAGATGCTAACATCAATTTTTGGACATTGTTTATGATATATGATATTTGATAATACTCTTTTTTCTTTTTTGATGTAAAAAAGTTTCGAAAGTCATCTATGGTTCTTGACATAAAATTTATCTGCTCATTTGACTCTTTTACTTTTGCTCGAAATCTCTCTTTTGTGAGTTTATCTCTTTCAAAGTATAACTCCAAGCTGATGAGTATAGAGGAGAGTTGCGTTAGTGGCTGTCTCCATTGATGAGCTATATTTCCTATCATCTCTCCCATACTTGCTAGTTTACTTTGGTGAGCCAAAATCCTCTCTTTTTCATTTGCCTCTCTCTCTTTTTTTAACTTTAATTGTATCTCTTTTTTGATTTTTATCTGTAAGTTTTTATTTAAATCTTCTAGTTCATTTTGACTTTTTCTTAGTTTTTCATTTGACTCATCCAACTCTTTGAGTATAACATCAAAGCCGTAACTGATGATGCCAGCAGTGATCAAAATCAAGACAATCATGGCTATCAAGCTTTGCAAAATCGCCTTTTGCAGTGTATTTTTCCAATGCGATATATCTTGCAAAAAGATGATTTTGAAACTGTTTTGGGTGTTGATTCCTTTGCCTTTTATGATGTATGGCTGGAAAATTCCCTTTTTTGTCTCTATCTCTTTGGAGTTTTCTATCTGTTTGTATTTTATGATATCAGTTATGATTTTATCATCTTTTAGCATAAAGATCTTTTTTGTATTTTTACTATTTTCATAAACTATATATGTATAGATATTTACAAGTTTTCTTATCTCGGAAAGAAAATATTTTGGGTCTATAACAAAAACGATAAAGCCTACAACGCTAGAGTCTTTAGCTCTTGCAACAGAGACTGCATGGTAGTTAAAAGCTTCCCCATCTCTCCAAAAACCGTCATATGATTTTTGCATTTTTTTAGCTAAAAACAGATGCTTTTGAGCTTTTTTACCAAAATATGTGAGTAGGTTTCCATCTCTGTCATAAAAGCAGAAAGATTTTAAGTATCTATTCTCTTTTCTTATGATATTCCATCTAGGTTGGCTCAATTTATGTAGCGAATTAGCATCTTTTTTACCAAAAGCTTCTCTTATACCAAAAGAGTTTATATTTGCATAACCTCTTGTGATATAAAATTTACTTGTCCTTTTCAGAGTTTGAGCATATACTAGCTTAACTTTTTGAAGTTCACTGTTTTGACTAGCTTGTGCAAAATCTTTTATATCCAAGTAGCGTATAAAGAAAAATACTACAGACAAAAGCAGATAAATAGCCAAAACAAGAGTGATGGTTTTTGTCTTAACAGAAATCAGACTTTTTGGTTTGTAACTATAATTCAAGCATATATCCTATACCATATATACTTTTTATGCACTCTGAGCCTATCTTTCTTCTCAACTCTTTTACGAGCGACTTTATCGCCTCTTTGCTAGGCATTTCAAACTCCCAGATATAGTCATATATATCATCAAATGTCACACTCTGATTTGCTCTTTTTATAAAATACTCCAAAAGTCTGCTTTCAGTTTTGGAAAGTTTTATATTTTTGGTCCCCCAGCAGGCTATCTTTTGACAAGGGTTATAAATGCAGCCATTTTTCAGTTTTATATCAAAATTATCTCCGATAATCTCTGAAGCTGCTAACTCCAGTGCTTCCAAAAATGAATCTTTCTCAAATGGTTTTGTTAGGTATTTTGTGATCTTTAACTCGACTGCTCTCCAGAGATAATCCTGCTCAGTGTGGGCAGAGAGGATTATAATAGGGATCTTTTTATCCTTTTTTCTTATCCTCTTTATCGCTTCCAAACCATCCATATGAGGCATACATATATCAAACACCAATACATCGTAGCTACTGAGCATCATCTCACTCATCGCCTCTCTTCCATCTTCTACAGCTACAACTTTTTCAAAAAAGAGCTCCAAAATATCTACAACATTTGCACGAATCCCCTCTTCATCCTCGGCATATAGAACTTTTTTATCCGATAAAATATCTAGCATATTATAACTCATAAAACTACCACTGATTTTATCTGCGTATAGTCATCTAAAATGGCAAATTTTGGTCCCTCTTTTCCTATGCCGCTATGTTTAAAACCACCATATGGCTGTATGTCAAACCTAAGAGTTGGTATGTCATTTACAACAACTCCTCCTGCTTCGAGCTCCTCTATGGCATCTAAACTAATTTTCAGATCATTTGTAAAAACAGAGTATTGCAAGCCATACTCAGAGTCGTTCATGGACTCTTTGGCATCCTTATAGCTCTCTTTTGCTATCAAAGATACGATAGGTGCAAAGACTTCTTGGCATACTATATTCATATCCTCTTTGACATCTACCATGATAGTGGGTTCCATCACTAAACCTCTGTTCTCTCCACCTGTTAAGACTTTTGCCCCCTCTTGTAAGGCATTTGCTATCCAGATTTTTGCTTTATCCACCGCATCCTCATCTATCATGGGACCTATAAAGGTTTTTTCATCATAAGGGTTACCGACTACTAGCTTTTTCGTCTCTTCTGAAAGTAGTTTTGCGAACTCATCATAAACCTCTACATGTACATAGATTCGCTGAAGAGATATACAGACTTGACCAGAGTTTACAAAAGCTCCAACAGCACACTTCGCAGCAGCATCTTTTAGATTTGCGGATTTATCTATAAATGTAGCGGCATTTCCACCAAGCTCAAGAGCGACTTTTTTGATGCCTGCTTGGCTCATGATAGTTTTGCCAACAGGAACACTGCCTGTAAAACTGATAACTCTTGGTGTTCTACTTTTTACAAGTGCTTCATTTACGCCTTTGCCACTATAGACTACACTAAGAGCGTCTTTTATAGCATACGGACTCTCTATGAAAAGTTTAGCAAGTGAATATGCACAAAGTGGTGCAGCAGAACTTGGTTTTAAAACTACAGAATTTCCGCTAACAAGTGCAGGAGCAATCTTGTGAGCTACGAGATTTAAAGGAAAATTAAAAGGCGTGATAGCAAGTGCCACACCGACTGGAACTCTCCTGTAAAATGACAAACTCTTTTTGCCGCTTGGCATCGCTGTTGTATCAAAACTCTCACCACCTATGCTTATCATCGTGTGGGCTGAGAGCCTTATGGTTTCTATACATCTAGTTACTTCACCTCTGGCAAACATCATCGGTTTTCCGACCTCATCACAAATCAATTTTGCAAATTTATCTTTTTGCTCTTCGAGTCTGTGCGCTACATCTTCTAACCAAGAAACTCTTTGGTGCAGAGGTGAATTTTTAGCCTCTTTTGAAGCAGATTTTGCCTTTAGGTATGCCATCTTCACATCATCTTGGGTGCAGATAGAGTAGGTAGATACCACATTTGCATTGTATGGATTTTTAACTTCTATCTGCTCTTGGGTACTCTTGGCTTCGCTTCCTAAAAATATCTTTGCTTTCATAATTGACTCCTAAAACATTATTTAATGTAAACTTAGGTATCATTATATCTATTTTAATATTATAGGTAGAAAAAAATTATGGAAAAAGCAAAATTTATCTGGATGGATGGAAAATTAACACCTTGGGATGAGGCAAATATACACATATTGACTCATACTCTACACTATGGAAATGGTGTATTTGAAGGAACAAGAGCTTACATGACAAAAGATGGCTTGGCGATTTATAGACTAAGGGATCACACAAAAAGACTCTTAAACTCTGCAAAGATCACAAGAATATCTCCTGCATACAGCTTGGAAGAGCTTGAAAATGCTCAACTCGAACTCTTAAGAGCAAATGATTTTAAATCAAATGTGTATCTAAGACCTCTTGTCTATCTAGGTTATGGCATAATGGGGCTATACCATGTAAATGCTCCTGTCAAAACTGCGATAGCGGCGTGGGAGTGGGGAAGTTATCTAGGTGATGAAGGGCTTGAAAATGGAATCAGAGTAAAAATATCATCTTTTACAAGAAATCCTGTTAGCTCAACCATGGGAAAAGCAAAAGCTGCGGCTAACTATCTGAACTCTCAACTAGCAAAGTATGAAGCAATGGATGCTGGATATGAAGAAGCGCTTTTGTTGGACGAAGACGGTTTTGTAGCAGAGGGAAGCGGGGAGTGCTTTTTCATAGTCAGAGATGGCGTTTTAATCACTCCACCAAATGATACTTCACTTGAGAGTATTACCCAAAATAGTGTTATCATGCTAGCCCGTGATGCGGGGATACCAATCGAGCGAAGAAGAATCACAAGAGATGAAGTATATATAGCTGATGAAGCCTTTTTTACGGGAACTGCCGCTGAAGTCACACCTATAAAAGATGTCGATAATTATACTATAGGCAATGGAAAAAGAGGTGCTATGACAAAACAGTTGCAAGAAGCGTACTTTGATGTAGTTTATGGAAGAAACAATAAATATAAGAATTTATTAACATTCATTTAATAATAAAGGGTCAGGTCTTTACTTTTTACTTTTTTTATTAAAAAAGTAAAAAGTAAAGACCTGACCCTAAACAAAAATTTTAAAGGAAAAAAATGCCAGTTGATCTGAATGATTATTTTAATAAGAAAAATGGAAATAGCGGAGGCGGTGGAAACAGTAACCGTCCAACACCCAACATAGAACCACCCGATTTTTTAAAGAACTTAGGCAAAAAGGCTGGGTTTTTATATGTCTTAATTGCCGTAATAGTAGTGCTTGTGATATCCAAGCCTTTTATAGTCATCAACTCCGGTGAAATGGGTATAAAAGCAACAGCAGGAAAGTTTGATCCAACTCCTATGAACCCAGGATTTCACTTTTTTATACCTTTTTTACAAAATATATTTATAGTTGATACAAAAGTTAGAGTGATGAACTATACAACTGGTGCGGATCAAGAGAGAACAAAAAGAGGCTCTGGCATAAAAAATAAAAATGCCATATCTGTTCTGGACGCGAGAGGATTGCCTGTCTCTATAGATTTGACCGTTCAGTATAAACTAGCTCCCGAAACTGCCCCTCAAACGATAGCCACTTGGGGACTTGCATGGGAAGATAAAATCATCAATCCTGTTGTAAGAGATGTTACAAGAAATGTCGTAGGTCAATATCCAGCTGAAGAGCTACCGGTAAAAAGAAATGAGATAGCAGTAAAAATTGAGCAAGGAATCAGAACAAATATAGACGCACAACCTGGTCAACCAGTGAAACTTTTGACAGTTCAATTAAGAAATATAATCCTTCCTCAAAAGATAAAAGATCAGATAGAGAGAGTTCAAATAGCAAAACAAGAGGCGGAAAGAACCAAGTATGAAGTAGAAAGAGCTAACCAAGAAGCAAAAAAAGCGGCTGCTCTTGCAACAGGTCAAGCAAACGCAAGAAAGATAAAGGCTCAAGGTCAAGCAAATGCCATAAAAATAGAGGCCGATGCAAATGCTTATGCAAACATCGAGATAGCAAAAAGCATAACTCCAAATCTTCTAAAACTTCGTCAAATAGAGGTGCAAGGCAAATTTAATGATGCACTCCAAGTAAACAAAGATGCAAAAATCTTTCTAACTCCTGGTGGCGCAGTTCCAAATATCTGGGTTGATACCAAAGATAGAGAAAAAACAACAAGCGTAACAAAATAAGGAAAATCGTGAACGAAGAGTTAATTAGCAACATAGACTGGGATAAAAATCCTCTTATTCCAGTCATCGCTCAAGATGAAAAAGATGGCAAAGTCCTAATGCTTGCTTATACAAATAAAGAAGCATTTGAACTCACGCTGAGCACTAAAATCGCACATTATTACTCCAGAAGCAGAAAGAAACTTTGGAAAAAAGGTGAACAGAGTGGACACACTCAAGAGGTAAAAGAGATATATCTTGATTGTGATAGCGACACAATTTTACTCAAAGTCAAACAAAATGGAGTTGCATGCCACACTGGTAGAATCTCCTGCTTTTTCAACAGAGTGGATATCAAAGAAGAGCTATCTCAAGTAGAAAAAAAGATAGAGACTTACAGCATCAGCGATACACTCTATCATGTCATACAAGAGAGAAAAAAAGCTGATCCAAAAAAATCTTATGTAGCTTCACTCTTTAAAAAAGGTGAAAACTCGATACTAAAAAAAGTAGTAGAAGAGGCTGGTGAATTTTGCTTTGCAGTAAAAGACAAAAGCGAAGAGGAGATCATCTATGAAGCTGCTGATTTAGCCTTTCATACACTTGTTGCTCTAGGATATGCGGATATAAATCCTGATCGTGTAAAGCAAGAGTTAAAGAGAAGATTCGGCTTGAGTGGCATAGAAGAAAAAAACAGCAGGAATAATGAGACCGCCACACAGTAGAAGTACCCACAATATCAAGAGGTTTTGTATAGACAAGGCAATTGTTCGCAGGACTAACAAGTTAATTCAAGAACAATTAACGCAGTATATACGAAACCTCTTGATACCCGGAGGGAAGCTTATTTTTGGGCAATCTTCAAAAGATAAAAGTTTTCGAATTAACAAGTTAGTACTTCAAATTTTATATTTCAAATCTTACCCAAAACTAAGCTTTTGTGGGCACTCCTACTGTGCGGTGGTCTCATCATGTCTGAATTAAAATTTTCATTTTTTAACTATCTGAACCATCTTGGGCTATATGATTATATAGCCTTCATATGGCTCATTTTCATCTTTCTTATACTTCTTGTACTCTCTGTTGTTATAGTTAAAAAGTCTATCATATTCTCACTTCTAACTATACTGTTTTCATTTATTTTACTCTTTACAGGGCCATTTGCATTGAAGTATTTTCTTAACAAAACTCTCAGACCAGTCAAAATAGACAACATAACATCTCAAAAACTTCATTTTTCAGATACTTTGATCGTTGATTTTGTCATAGAAAATCTATCGAAAAAGCCCTACATAGAGTGTCTAATAACAACAAAAGTCTATAAACCATCAAAATCCAAATTAAAAAAGTTTGTCAATGAGTTAAAGCCAATCAGATATAGGACGATTTTAGATAAAAGAGAGTTAAAGGCTGGCGATAAAATGAAAAATAGAGTGATTTTCTATAATTTTAGTTACAACAAAGATATAAATATTTCAGCAAGTGCTGAATGCTATGGTAAATCAAGATGATTTCGTACTTCACAATAGTTCACATCATTACTCTTGTGATTCTTTTTTTAATATTTATAATACTGCTAATTCTATCTTTTAAAGAGACAAGAAAAAAAGTTTTGTTTGCCATGATATTTTCTAACTTTTTAGTTATCTCTATGTTAGCTGTTTTCTCTATGTTCGTTCTTGACAAATATACCAAAAAAGCTGTATTGGAGAATGTGTCTCACCAAAGAGTACTCTTAAATGAAACAATAGCAATATTTGGAAGAATTAGAAATGTAGGAAAATTTGGAATCTCAAAATGCTTCTTAAATGTAAAACTAGTAAACAATGCCATAGAGTCTGGTAAATTAAATGGTTCAAATGTATACAAGCCCTCTTCTGGACTCGGTTTCTTAACAAAAAAAATAGATGGAAATGAAAAAAAATCTACTATTATAAAAGACTTTTTGATAGCAAAAAATTTAAAAGTTGGAGAACTAAGAAATTTTAACGCAACTATGAGATACCCATCATACTTTAAAAAACCAAGATTTATATATAAATTACACTGCAGATAACTCTACATGTAGAGATGGGTCAGTTTATAAAATAGTTACCGTCAAAACTAACAAGAGAGTATTCCCTATCATCGCCTATACTCTTTTTAAGAGCATTGATACTAAGAAAACTCAATGAATCTGCACCTATATAATCTCTTATCTCTTCAATGCTCATATTTGCACTTATGAGCTCGTCATAACTTGGTGTGTCTATACCATATCTACACGGATGTTTGATAGTTGGCGAAGTGATACACATATGCACTTCGCTTGCTCCTGCATCTTTTAGTATGTTTATGATTCGCTTAGCAGTTGTTCCTCGCACAAGACTATCATCTATAACTACAATTCTCTTGCCTTTTAGTAAAGAGCTAATCGGGGAGAGTTTAAGCTTAACTTTCATATCTCTTTTCGCTTGTGTTGGTTCTATAAATGTTCTTCCGACATAGTGATTTCTAACTATCCCCATCTCAAAAGGAATTCCACTCTGCTTCGCATATCCAAGAGCCGCACTCACTCCACTATCTGGCACAGGAATAACCAAATCCGCATCTATTGGATCCTGTTTTGCCATAGCTTTACCCATCTCTTGTCTTACCGCATATACACTTTTTCCATCAATCACGCTATCTGGTCTTGCAAAATATATATACTCAAAAGCACAGATTCTAGGCTCAGGTTCAAAAAGCTGGATACTCTCATACTTCTCTTTTGATTTATCAAATATGATCATCTCTCCAGGTCTTACATCTCTTATGAATTTTGCTCCAACCAAATCAAATGCACAAGTTTCGCTAGAGACTATATAGCCTCCATCTTCAAGCTGACCTAAAGAAAATGGTCTTACTCCATACTTATCTCTTATAGCAAAAATTTTATTTCTACCTTGAATCACAAGACAATAAGCACCTTTAATCACACCTAAAGCCTCTATAATCCTATCTTTTAGATGCTCTTTATGACTTCTAGCTATAAGATGGATGATATTTTCTGTATCCATATCTGATTGGAAAATAGCCCCCTCATCTATAAGCATATCTTTTACTTCTTTACCATTGATGAGATTTCCATTGTGTGCGACAGATATCTCACCTAGCTTATAGTTCGCATATATTGGTTGAGCGTCTATGACGGATTTACTTCCTGCCGTGGAGTATCTGTTGTGACCTATCGCCATATCGCCTTTTAGGTGATTTAGCGCTTCTTCATCAAATACTTCAGTAACCAAACCTTTTTTCTTTACTTTACTGATTTTATGTCCATCACTACAACTTATGCCAGTGGCTTCTTGACCACGATGTTGCATAGCAAACAAAGAGTAATACGCTATCCTAGAAGCATTAACCGAACCAAATACACCAACTATCGCACACATATCTATCCTTTAAAGTCCTAAACAGTCATTTATGGTATATAGACCATTTTTTTGATTTACTATCCATTTTGCCGCTTTTATAGCGCCTTTTGCGAAGGTATCTCTACTTGTAGCGGTGTGATTTAACTCTATAAATTCACCATCATTATAGAAGCCTACTGTATGTCTTCCGACTATATCGCCGCCTCTTAAAGCCATGATCGCTATCTCATCTTTACTTCTTTCGCCTATGAGCCCATTTCTTCCACTTACTCTCACTTTTTCAAGCTCTAGCCCTCTAGCTTTTGCTGCACTTTCACCTAAAGTCATAGCAGTTCCACTTGGTGCATCTTTTTTATACCTATGGTGTTGTTCAACTATCTCTATATCAAAATCACTAAGTGTTTTAGATGCTAATGAGACAAGTTTATTTAAAACGGCAACCCCTAGTGACATATTGGTCGAGTATAGTATCGGCATCAGGTTTGAAGCCTCTTCAAGTAAGTTTTGTTGATGCAGAGTTAAACCGGTTGTACCTATAACAAGTGGGGTAGGATTTTCTAATGCGCTCTCAAGAAGAGTTTCGGTCGCAAATGCGATCGTAAAGTCTATAACTACATCACTATCTTTAAACAACTCTTCATAAGACTCTGTGATTTTTGTATTTTTAGGAACCTCAAATGTAAACTCATCTATAGCATGTAGCATATAGGGTTTTATCTCTTCATCATTTTTTAAATTTTCAATCAACAGATGACCTACTCTTCCTGTTGAACCATGAATCCCCGCTCTTAAAATCTCTTTACTCATTTACATACTCCAATGCTTGGATACCTGCTGTTGCACCATCACCTGCTGCGCATACAACTTGTTTTGATGCATCAACTCTTAAATCTCCTGCAGCAAATAGCCCTTTTAGTGATGTTTTCATCTTTAAATCAACTACAACATTTCCATTTTCACTCAATTCACAAAGTGGTTTTCCATCCTCTTGCATAAGAACTTCGTTATTTACATTCATACCAACAAAAACAAATATCCCAGGAACTTTCAAATCTCTTTTATTTCCATGCTTATCCTCCACAAAAACACCATTTACCCCTGCATTATCGCCTACTATCTCATCTACAACAGAGTTTAAAACAAGCTCAATTTTTTGGTTTTTCTTCACTTTTTCAACTGTAACAGGACTTGCCCTAAACTCATCTCTTCTATGTATAAGATAGACTTTTGAACAGATATTTGCCAGATATAGTGCCTCTTCCAAAGCAGTATCTCCGCCTCCTAGAACTGCTACTTCTTTATCTTTGTAGAAAAATCCGTCGCAAGTCGCACATGTACTTACACCTCTGCCAAAAAATAGGCTCTCGCCTTTGACTCCGGATCTTCTTGGCGTACTTCCTGTACATACTATCACACTTTTTGCTTCAACTACTTCGCCACCCAAAAGTAAGACTTCAAAGACACCATCATCTCTTTTTGAGATACGGCTTACCTCGTCCATCCTATGTTTAAGTCCAAATCTCATACACTGTTTTGGCCATTTGTCCATCATATCCATTCCACTCATAACCTCTGGAATCCCTGGATAATTCTCTATCTCACTACTGCTTGTGATTTGACCGCCTGGCATACCTTTTTCAAACATAACAACATCTTTTAAACCACCTCTAGTGGCATAAAGACCTGCAGTAAGTCCCGCTGGTCCTCCACCTATTATCGCTAAATCTAACATTTAATTTCTCCTATTTTATAACTTCTATCATGCTATCTTGCTTATAGAGAAAATTTTTAAATTTTTTTATTCTAAAAACTGATGGCACTTCGTATATATTAAATCTTTGTATTAATTTCAACAGAGTATTCATACCTGCTGTCAGATATGTAACTCCATTTTGTTTGCCTCTTTTTTTTTGATACAAATCTATCGCTATTATAGGATTTGATTTATTAACTTTTTGTAAAATCTGACTAATATCTTGCATATTTGAACTATAAATTACCATTGTGTACTCATCTTGCTTTGGAGTAAATATATCACTCTTCCCATAATAAATCCAATTTTGAAAATTGATAAACTTATACTCAGAAAAACGATAATTAAAATATGCAAAAGCGCCAGCAATCATTAAAGCGCCAAAAAAGGAGGCGAAAAGATAGTTAAGGGAGAAGAGTTTTCTCCCTTTTCTCATTTGTAAATCTCTATATTCTTATACAATGAGTCAAAAATCATTATAGATATGATTCTATCTTGTCAGCTAAAACTTGCTTTGATGATGCACCGATCATTTGATCTACTAGCTCACCATTTTTGAAAAATAGAATTGTTGGAATTGATCTGATACCATACTTAACAGCTATATCTTGCTCTTCATCAGTATTTACTTTGCAAATTTTTGCTTTTCCATCAAAATCTTCAGCCAACTCTTCTATAACTGGAGCTATCATTCTACAAGGTCCACACCATGGAGCCCAGAAATCAACTAAAGCTACACCTTCACCTACTGTGCTATCAAAATTTGAAGCATTTAATTCTATATATTTTCCCATTATTTTCTCCTACTTATTTTCTTAAGACGATATTATACAAATAGTATCTTTAAAGTTACCATAGATATAAATTTTAATTCTAAAAAGAGCTTATGTTTTCTATGATTTCTATACCTTTTGAAGTGACTAAAGCTGCGTTGATTTGGTACTCTCCGTCACAAACATTGAGCATAAAATAGTAATCAACTGTTTTGATAATTTTTTTCATTTTAGATGGTGTTATGCGTTCTATTGGGTCATAATTTTTAGAGTATTTTACTTCGAAAAAATTTAATATTCCATCCTTTTTTGCTACTATATCTATCTCTCCAAATTTAGAGTGAAAATTTCTTTTTATTATTTTATAGCCATTTTTTTGTAAAAATTTTACAACTCTATCTTCAGCTTTTAAGCCGATTTCTAGACTCATGTCTAATCTTCTATCCTAATCATAGCCGGTTTTTGTTTAACAAAATCACACTCACCTATCTCTTTCATAGCGATTTGGACATCTTTTTCATAACATTTATGGGTTGAAAAAAGGAGTGTCGCAAACTTAGCATCCTTGCTCTGCTTTTGCAGAAAACTGCCTATAGATATATTTTGCTTGCCTAATATATTTGATATTTTAGATAAAACCCCAATTTTATCTTCAACAATCAGTCTGATATAGTATTTTGTGAAAATTTCATCTGCTTTTTTGAGCTTCAAAATATCATTTTTCAATATCTTTTTAAATCCCAACATTGGAGAGTTATTTCCATTTCTAGCAATGTCTATCAAATCAGCGATAACTGAACTAGCTGTAGCATCTCCACCAGCTCCGGGACCATAGTACATAGTCTCTCCAACACAATCGCCTATGACGCTCACACCATTCATAACTCCATCTACTTTTGCAATCATCTCTTTTTTATCTATGAGCGCAGGATGAACTCTAAGCTCTACACTATCTCCACTCTTTTTTGCGATTGTCAGTAATTTTATGTTATATCCAAACTCATTTGCAAAAAATATATCTTCGCTGTTTATATTTTCTATGCCTTCGATAAGTATATCTTCAGGTTTTGCATCGATTCCATAAGCAATGCTAGCTAAAATAAGAAGCTTATGAGCCGCATCATATCCACCAACATCAAAACTAGGGTCTGCCTCGGCATAGCCCAACTCTTGAGCCTCTTTTAAAATCTCATCAAATTCAACTCCATCACTCATCATCTTAGTAAGCATATAGTTGCAAGTTCCATTCATGATTCCCTTAATCGAGACTATATGATTTGCACTCAAGCCCTCTCTTAAGGCTTTTATGATGGGAATTCCCCCTGCAACACTTGCTTCAAAACCTATAGGTTGTCTATTTGCACTTTGCTGAAGTTCATATCTATGGTATGCAAGCATTGCTTTGTTTGCAGTTACTACTGCTTTGCCTTTTGCAAGGGCTTTTTTTACCACTTTAAAGGCATCATCAACTCCGCCCATAAGCTCAACAACAACATCTATCTCCTCATCATTTAAGACATCGTCCACACTATCACTAAGCGGAATATCAACGCCTCTGTCTCTGTTTAGATTTTTAACAACTCCAAAAACCGGTCTTATCTCTTTTCCTGCTCTTGCAGTTATAATATCTCTGTTTTTTTGCAAAATCTTTACAACACTTGTTCCAACTGTACCTACACCTATAATTCCAACTTTTATCATTTAACTGTCCCCTTTTTACGGAAGTAAATTCCGTAAAAATTCCTCGCGACTAAAGCTTTTGCTGTCGCAAAGAAATTACTTATTTTATTTTCATCTTTACTAGGAAGTAAATTCCTAGTAAATTCACGCTCTACTAAAGCTTTGCCTGTCGGCAAGAAATATTATTTAACTGTCATCTTTACTAGGAAGTAAATTCCTAGTAAATTCACGCTCTACTAAAGCTTTGCCTATCGGCAAGAAACTTCGTTTTCCAAACTCTTTAAATATTTTTTTACATTTCTTGCGGCTTGCCTGATTCTGTTTTCATTCTCTATCAGTGCAACTCTTACATAATTGTCTCCATGCTCACCAAAGCCGATTCCTGGACTTACGGCTATCTTTGCCTCTGTTAAAAGCTGTTTTGAAAACTCCATGCTACCTAGATGAGATGCAACTTTTGGAATCTTTGCCCAGATAAACATCGTAGCTTTTGGTTTACCCATATCCCAACCTGCATTTTTAAAACTCTCTATCAACACATCTCTTCTTTTTTCATAATTTTCTATGATTTCACCGACACACTCTTGAGGTCCGTCAAGTGCGACTGTGGAGGCTACTTGTATGGGAGTAAACATACCATAATCAAACCATGACTTTATCTTTTGAAGAGCCCCTATGAGTTTTGTGTTTCCGACAAAAAAACCGACTCTCCAGCCAGCCATATTGTAACTTTTAGATAGCGTTGTACTCTCAACCGCGACATCTTTTGCGCCCTCAACTTCAAATATAGAAGGTGTTTTATATCCATCATATGTTATATCAGCATATGCGATGTCACTGATGATGTAAAATCTCTCCTCTTTTGCATATGCTACCAATCTCTCATAAAATGATTTATCGACTGTCACAGTTGTTGGATTGTGTGGAAAATTTACCACTACAAATTTTGGTTTTGGGGCAGAATCCCTAAAAGCTTTTTTCAGTTTAAAGAAAAATTTTTCTACATCAAGCTCAAAATTTTCATCAAAATCCAAACCCATTTTATGCACATTTCCACCTGCGAGTATAAAAGCTTGAGAGTGTATAGGATATGCCGGATCTGGAACAATCGCCACATCTCCTGGATTTGTTATAGCTTGAGCCAAATGCACATAGCCCTCTTTACTGCCTAGAGTCGCTACTGCTTGAGTATCTGGATCTAAATCTACACCATATTTTCTTTTATACCAGTTGCAAATAGCGAGTCTCAACTTGTATATACCTTTACTGACGCTATATCCGTGGGTTTTGTCTTTATCAACAGATTCAATCAATTTATCTATAATGTGCTGAGGTGTTCTGCCGTCTGGGTTTCCCATCGAAAAATCTATGATATCCTCTCCCGCGCGTCTGGCATTTAGTTTTATCTCATTTATCTCTGCAAATACATAATTTGGCAATCTTTCAATCGTATTAAATCTTATCTCATCAAACATTTTTACTCCTTGCTTTGAAGATATACGGATAGACCATGTTTTATATTGTCTAACGAATAGATATCTCTCACTTTTACATATGCACTATTTGGCGGTATATCTAATTTTAAGACATATGTTCTCTCATCTATTTTGGTTTGAGAGACAACATGTAGAGCCCTATCTAAGAAGACTATAGATGGATACCAGTGGTCGCTAAAGCTTGTTTTAAATTTAACTTTTACTGCATTTTTTGTATATATTAGGTATGGTTCTATCGGTTTTTTTAATTTTACTGTATCGTCTAAGTCGATATTTCTTGCTTCTAGCCTTGCATTATCAGAGTTTATCTCGTATATCCAAGAGTTTGTGTCGTCTTTACTTACATTGTCAACTATACAGCGATGTTTGCTTAACTCTTTGGCAAAGAGAGTAGGATTTATCAAGTGTTTGGTATGAAGATTTATAATCCAAACAAATTTACCATCACTCTTTGTAGCTCTAGTTGTTAAAAAGTAGTTGTATCCTATGGATTCTAAAGATTGAGATATGACTTTCATAAAAATCAGGGCATTTTTTTTAGTTACAAACTTAACCGTAAGAGAGATAGGCTTGTCATAAAAGAGCTTGAAAAGACCGTTATCTTCTAGCGTTTTAATCACCTTAAGACTATCTACATTGCCGTCACTAACTTTATAAAAACTGTTGCTATCCCTAAAGAGGACTTTGATCAAATTTTCCTGCTTAGCATATACCTTTTGTGACACAAAACTCTCTATCGCCTCTTGCAAGTTTGCAAAAAGAGATGCACAAAAAAGAAGAAATATTATAAAAAATTTTACCAAAGGGAACCTCTGTTTAACTCTTTAAATTTTTCATTTGAAATGACGGAGATATTTCCATCTTTTACAAGCAGTTTGATAGATTTTTGGGATTTGAATCTCTTTGTTTCTCCATTAAACTGAAGAACAAAATTACCATGTCCTGTTGTTATAAGTTGATCTCTTGAAGCATTTAACTCAAAATTTTTTATTCCTATAAAAGAGCCTCTTTTAAAATTATCTAAGTAAATAATTCCTACCCATAATTTGGATTTTGGAGATATATAATCTTCATCAACATTTGCAATAGTATCTGATTTTATTTTTAACTCTTTTGAACTATTTAATTCCAAAGAGTTAACCTGCTTAGAGTTGTTAACTTCACTACTATTTTGCTCATCAACAACTATCAAACTTGAGTTTGTTGTTAGATTGGTTTCTAAAACTTTTGTATCGTTCAAATCTTTATCGGTTATATTTTTTTCAAGAACCTCTTTGGCTTCATTTACCACGGGCGTCTCTTCATATGAAAAATTTGTATCATTTTTTGCTACCGAATTATCAAATATATCCACTTTTTTATCTAAAAAAATATAAGCGCCATATAGTATGCCAATAAGTGCCAAAAGAGCAATCAAAACCACTACTGTTTTAACGCCATTTTTTGATTTTTGAACTATAAAGATTTTTTGACTATTATCATCTGCTCTATTTTCACTCCAAAATCTTTCGGCTTCATTTAGCCACTCTTCCAAATCCAGCCCATACTCTCTTGAGAGAATTTTTACAAATCCGACCGTACTAGATCTATTTAATTTCTCAAATTGAGAATTTATCATCCACTCTAAAGTTTTCACCTCTATATGGGTTCTGTTTGAAATCTCTTTTAATCCTAAATCTTCTAGTTTTTTAAATTCATCCATTAAAAATCCTATCACACAGTATCGCAGTTGCTGCACTTACATTCAAAGAGTCGAATTCTCTCGCCATTTTTATAGACACTATTTCATCTAATTTTGATTTTATTTTATTTGGTATTCCACTTCCTTCACTACCCATCATCAATGCAATTTTGCCTGGAAATTTTATATTTTTCAGATCAGCTCCACCCATATCGGCACCGTAAAGCTTAAACTCCACTTGCTTTAGTTCATTTATCAAATCAAGCGTATTTGGCTCAAGCACGACAGGCATCTCAAAAATAGCTCCACTGCTTGTCCTAATGATTGCTTCTAAATTTATACTTTTTATACCACTAATTATAACTCCATCAACTCCAAAAGCATAAGCACTTCTGATGATAGCACCGATATTTCCAACATCTGTGATGCCCTGAAGAATTAACAAAAAATTGGAATTTTTAACTTTAGAAAAACTCTCAAAACTAATATCTTCAATGTGAGCTATAAAACCTTGATGATTTCCACCATGACACAAAGCCTGGGCTTTTTTATTATCTACCAAAGTAACTTCACAAACTCTTTTGATTTTATTAAAAAGCTTTTGGTCGCACTTTTTGGACAACTGCACTTTGAGCAATTTTTCCGGATAGTTTTGTAAAATGTATAAAAATAGTTGTTTTCCATAAATAATCATAAGTTATTTTATCTAAACTTTCTTTAAGCATGGTATAAATAGCACTCTTTTATGCTTTTCCCTGTTAGTTTTGAGAGTAGTTTTGCTTTGGATTTTGGAGGAATGTCAAGTGCTTCTATATCCTGTTTTGTTATATTTACACCCCTGCTCTTCTCTTTGGGCTCTAGCACTATAGTCCACTCTCCTTTTGCATTTATGCTTTTTAAAAAATCTGGAAATTTTGAAGCAGTTAAATAAAACTTTTTTTCAAATTTTTTGGTTGCCTCTTTTATGGCAAATATCCTTCGATCACCACACAATAAGGCTAGTTCATTTGCAAGCTTCTCGATTCTATGGGGTGACTCATAAAGTATAACGGTGGAATACAGATCAAGAGCCTCATTTAGTAAATTTTCTCTCTCTTTTCCTTTATGTGGCAAGAAACCAAAAAATGTAAACTTTGCGAAATCAAATCCACTAGAAGCGTATGCCAATAGAGCTGCATTGGCTCCGGGAAGCACTTCATATTCGATGCCTTTTTCTTGTGCATATTTCACCAAATTTGCTCCTGGGTCACTAACACAAGGCATACCTGCATCACTCATAAAAATAACATCTTCTCTAAAAAAATCATCATTTAACGAAGCTAAGACTTTTTTGTCATTATGAGAGTGAAAAGAGATAAAATTTTCTATATTGAATTTTAGTTGATTTCGATTTGAGAGTAGGGTTAAGAGTTTTTTTGTAACTCTTGTATCTTCACAAAGAAGAGTTTTGACTTCAGTTAGAAGCTTTAAACTTCTAACTGAAATATCGTCTAAATTTCCTATCGGAGTAGGAATTAAATATACCAAATTTTTGGCACCAAATTCTCGAAAATTACTTCATATTGTATTTTTTCTTAAACTTCTCAACTCTACCTGCAGCATCCACAATCTTTTCAGATCCAGTGAAAAAAGGGTGACATTCGTTGCATATATCGATCCTCATCTCTGGTTTGTTTGACATTGTTTCAAATTTATTTCCACAAGCGCAAGTAACAGTACATTCTACATATTCTGGGTGAATATTTTTCTTCATTTTTATTTTCCTTAATAGTTTAAATTAAAATCCCCTAGTTATAACTGATCTTACGCACTATAAAGCATACCTAGGTGGTAAAAGTTGCATTTCAGTTATAAGTGTTGAGCGATAGACCCTTAGAGCCTACCGCTATATAGGGGGAGGGGAATTGTAATTATAACACAATACTCTTAAGAATTCAATATAACAGTAGATATCACTGCTGTTTCGCTTCTTAAAATCATAGAATTTTCAAATCCTACTACATTTTTTTTGTCAAACAAGGCTCGCTCAGCTTTTGAAAAGCCGCCTTCGCAACCCACTAAAAATGAGTCAAAATCACTATTTTTCTCTAACTTGTTCTCACTAAAATCTATAATTTTACTATCAGGGTAAAGCTTTAGAAACTCTTGTAAATTTTTTAAAATTTCTATCTGCATCAGGGAACTTCTTCCACATTGTTGGCATGAATTTATCAATATCCGATTGATTCTCTCTAAGTCTATCTTGAAATTTCTCTGTGAAAAATCACAATAAACAAAACTTATCTTGCTAACTCCTAGCTCATTCAAAAAAGGAAGTGTCTTTTCTATTGTCTTAGGATCAACAACGCACCACCCAATATGAAGAGATTTTTTTGCTTCTATTTTTAGAATTTTACTATCTTTAAGTTCTAAAAAAGCACTCTTTTTGTCTATATTCTTGATCTCATATCTATAAATATAGTCATCTTCCATATTTCTAAAAAACAAAATTTTCCCATTTTTAACCCGTCTAACTTTGAAAATGTGAGCATACTCTCTCACACTCAAATTCATTGTACTGTTTTTTGCATCTTTAGAGTAGATAAATTGCATTTGAAAGTTTAATTGGGCAATTTCAACGCATAAACAATAGCCATAGTAGCTATGATCAAAGCTATATCTATAAGATGTTTTCTCTTTGAAAACCTTATAAATCTACCTATTCTTCTCTTATCGTTTGATCTTAAAGATTTGAATTTTTTGTACCTTCTTATGGTCATCATAAATATCACAAACCAAACCAATACCATCAAGATAACTACATGGTTTATACTAAACTTTGCAACACCCAAAAGCACAAGCCCCGTGAATATAATCGCGGCTAAAAATGCATAGTATATAGGCAAGATTGTCCTGACTCGCTTTACTAAAGCATCATAGCCAAGAGTAGAATTTAAAACAAAATAGTTAATAATCGCCAAAATCAAAAGTATCCCGACAAATGCTGTGTGAAATTTTATAGTTAAGCTAAACAACTCATCCATGACTATCCACCTGTCTCGTAAAAAGCTCGATCTGAAGTCTCATTTTCACTATCGCTACTCCATTTGTTTTTTTCAGGTTTATTTGCAAGCACCTCTTTTAAAACATTTGCAGCGGCTTGAACATCACCTTTTTGAACAGACTCTTTTATACTCATAGCTTCATCAAAGTACAGGCAAGGTATAAGCATTCCCTCTGCCGTCAATCTGATACGATTGCAATCCTCGCAAAAATCGTGCTTATGCGGGTCGATGATGCCAAATCTATATCCATCTTCAAGTTCAAATAGGTGAGCAGGAGAAGAAGCAACTCTGCCAACTGGCTTAAAACTATACTTTGTAGATATGATATCTTGTATCTCTTGTGCATTTAAACCTTGAAGTTTCTCTTTTGCAAATCTATTTTCCATGTACTCTATATATCTAATCTGTAGATTTTTCGACTTTGCAAACTCTAGTAAAGCTAAAACTTCATCATCGTTGATGCCTTTCAGAGGCACGCTGTTTATCTTTACGCCAAGCCCTACATGTAAAGCCCGATCAATTCCCTCTAAAACTTTTATAAGTACATCTCTTTGTGCTATCTTCATAGCAACTCCAGCCTTGAGGGAGTCTAATGAGACATTTAATCTCTTTAGTCCCGCATCTTTTAATTTTTGTGCAGTCTCTTTAAGCAAAAAGCCATTTGTCGTCAAGGCTAGATCAATATCTGGCTTATAATCAGATATCATCTTCACAAAACTATCCAAATCAGCCCTCAACAGTGGCTCTCCACCTGTGATCCTAATCTTGTCAATTCCCTCATCAATACCAACTTTGATAAACAAAAAGAGATCTTCAAAACTAAGTAAATTCTCCTTAGGAACCCAAGAAAAAGGCTTCTCAGGCATACAATATTGACATCTAAAGTTGCACCTTTCAGTCACTGAAATTCTCAAATAATTTACTTTTCTACCGTGTCCATCTATTAACATTTTTTACCTTTTTATCTATCTTGTAGTTTTGTTTACCCTCTAAGAGAGAGCATAAACAAAACTACAAGATGTACCAATTTAACAAAGCAGCAGATCCATCGGAGCAAAAAAATCTCTTACAGATTTCTCTTTTATGAAACTTATATTGTATGGATGTACTGCTTTAAATGATACGAAACTTTGGCTGCTTGGTATCTTTTTTTCTATACTTTTTGATATATTTCCTAGCATTATCAACTCTATTTTTTTTCCTCTTAAATTATACAATAACTCCTCTATAAAAGGCAAAAACTCTTTTACATGTAGAGTTGTACTTTTTTTATCTGTAAAAATTAGCGATATATTTAGAAGAAGTACGCCATTTTTTTCAAAATTCTCTTTTAGTTGCATTATATCTGTTATAAACCTGCTTTTATCTACTTTTGCGATTGCCTCTTGGGAAGTCTCGTCTTCTCTTAAGCTTCCATTGGCAACCAACAGCATTTTGATAAAATTTCTTAGACTTGTTGCCCTGTTTACCTCTTTGCTAAGTCCATTTTCACTGAAGATTTTATCTACTTTTCCATCTATAAAGGCATAACCTATAGCACTTTGCTCTCTTGGATATGGATCTTGTCCAAAAAGTATATATCTGGTTTTATCCAAAGACAAAGTTTTAAAAGCATTTAGAAACCGATCAAATGATGGAAAATAACCTTCATCTTTTTCCAGAAACTCTCTATATCTAGGATCTAGTTTTTTATATGCTTTTAAAACTATATCTTGCCATGAGGCATCAACTTCTATCATTTCAGATTCGCCAATTTTAGTATAAGATCAACTTCACCTATGCCAATCCTCATATCTTTTGCTATCATAGCTTCGCTTTTCCCGCTTTTGTATTGGGAAATTATCAGTTTTTCATTTGAATTAGCCATATTTTTTGGAGCAAAATTAACAACTTTTTTTCCATCTTCAAGCTCATCGATTCTTCGTATCTGTTCATCTTGAAAATTTTGCATGACAATTTCAATCTCTTTTATAGACTCTACCATAGGTCTTAATGATTTTTGTACTTCCTCTTTGATTCTGGCTTTTATTTGAGGTAGATTATCCTCCTCTTTTGGCTCTTTTTCGGAAATCCTAGATAACTCTTTTGAGATAGTATGATTTTGTCTATTTAACTCTTCTATACTTTTTTCATAAAGTCTCAATTTTCTTGATAACTCTTTATCCCTTATACCATTTAGCAAGAACATAACAATAACCAAGATACTCAGAGCTACTATAGCCAACAACTCTATACTCATCTATCTCCATCCTTTAAAGCTTTTGCCTCTCGTATCATAACTCTCTCTCTTGCGCTCATGTAACTACTCCAATCTTTGGTGTCTGGTTCATGCATCAATACAATTTGTGCCGTATCTGCATCCACTGCTTTAAAAAATAGAGGAAACTCTCTTTTTGGAAAAACGGGCATCAATATACGCCCATAATATCTAGTATCCATCTTAAGCTCACCATTTAAGAGTTTAAAATGCTCAAAACCAATCGCCTCTATATCTTTTCTATAGTCCAATTTTAAAAAATCCGGTTTTTCATCTTTTATAAAAGCGGTTAAATCATCTATCTTCCTATGAAGTTCCACTATGAGATTTAATACAACTTGGTCGCTTTCACTCGTCTCTCCTCTTGCTTTTGCCTGTTTTAGCCACTGTCCTACACTGTCTTCATCACCCACGACTAATTTATCAAACTCTCTTTTGTACTTTTCATCTTCTTTGCCAATTTCACTAAAATCAATCTTTAAAGGGGCTGGCACAAAGCGAATATTTTGCATCTTTTACTCCTAAATCCTATCTAGCCAGATAAATATAAAGAATATGATACCCAAATACCCGTTTAAAGTAAAAAAAGCTCTATCTATCTTTGAAAAATCTTTTGCTACTATTTTATGCTCAGCTAAAAGTATAGCGGCACAAATCAAAACTCCAAGATACGCCCAAAAACCCAAACCTGCCATATAAATAAAAAATATCCAAAAAAGTATGGTTTGAAAATGAAAAAGTTTAGAGATAAAAAGAGTCGCGTTTTTGCCGTATTTAGAGGGGATAGAGTAGAGATTGTTCTTTTTGTCATATTCCATATCCTGCAAAGAGTAGAGAAGATCAAATCCTGCAACCCAGTAACTCACTCCGATACAGAGCATCACGGACCATAGTGGAATATCTCCTCCAATCGCCACAGCTCCTGCAATGGGAGCTAATCCCAAAGAGAGTCCCAAAACCAAATGTGCAGTCTCAGAAAATCGTTTAAATATCGAATATCCACCCAATATGATCAAAATTGGAAATGAGAGCCAAAAGGCAAGTGAATTTATAAGATAGGCAACAAAAATAAAAATCAAAGCATTGAAAAGTATAAAAATTTTTATATTTTTCTCACCAATTCTGCCATCTACGCTCGGTCTTGATGCAGTTCGAGGGTTAAATCTGTCTATATCTCTATCTGCCCACCTGTTAAAACTCATAGCAAAATTTCTCGCACTTACTGCTGCTAAAAGCCCTAGCAGTAACAATCTCCAACCAAACCACATAGTAGAGT
>Ga0256840_1001200_pt1 | contig 24911 bp, 20 predicted proteins | sample 355202metaG_FD_185969 | JGI IMG/M metagenome (GOLD analysis project Ga0256840, IMG submission 185969) | Hydrothermal vent microbial communities from Mid Atlantic Ridge, Atlantic Ocean - 355-202 | ecosystem: Environmental > Aquatic > Marine > Hydrothermal vents | place: Atlantic Ocean: Mid...
ACTATAATCAGTGTCAAAGTCCGAAAACCCTTCCACCTAAGTAACATGATATACAAATAGTCCGAACTCCGTTCGAAACCCAAACCACCCGCATATCTCTTCGTTTTTCTATTCAATTTCAAAGAGCGCAGAGACAAAAGCTTAGGGTGCGCTACTGCGCATCCGCCGCTCTATAGTCATCTCTGTAAACCTGCAACCAACTCCGCATCGCGTTGTTCGCTGCCTGTGAGGGGTTATCTAGGCCCTAGCCCCGAGTCGCGCAAGCGCTAATTTCAGTTTTTTGACAAAAATGTGAAAAAAGTTTTCCGCCTGGTATAAACACCCACCGCAACCACAAAATATGCCAATAATATATAGGAGTTTCCAACTCGCAGCCCTTAACTATGTTGATCGACACCTCCGTTGGTGCTTAAGTGCCTTAACCTTAATCCTATGGAGCCCCTTATGAACCGCCATATATCTGCCCTTTTTGCATCTCTCCTTATAGCCAGCCCGCTTGCGGCCCAGAATATGACCACCGTAACGATTCCCGAGCCGCTCGATGATATGGAGTTCGCCGTGGAAAGCGCGATTCTCGACATGGGTCTGACGATTGATTTCACCAGCCACTCCGGCGAGATGCTAGAGCGCACCCGCGTTGATGTCGGCTCTGACGTGGTGCTATTTGACAGCGCGACTATCTATAACTTCTGCTCGGCACGGGTGTCTCGGCAGGTGATCGAGGCGGATATCAACAACATCATGTTCTGCCCTTATTCGATCTTCCTCTATACGACCCCAGAAAACCCCGAAGAAACTATTATCGGCCACCAAACCTACCCCGGCGCAAGCATGCAGCCCGCGAATGACCTCTTAAACAAGATCATCGCCAACGCCACAAACTAACCATAGCAACTGCCTTTTACGCCACCCCATATTTCGATGATCTCAGCCGGTTTTCATCATTGCATTCAGGATTGTGACAAGTTTTCTGGCGGTTGGGCTGTTTTGGCTGGCGATGAAGGTGGCGAGCTAGAGGGTGCTGCAGACATTGGCGACGCTCCGGCAAGCGCAAAGGCAAAGCAGGCGGCCAGAAACGTGGTGAATAGGCTGGAAACGCGGGGATGGGCCATTTGACGTCCTGTAGCGCAGTGCGGTTTAACCCTTGATAGCCAGCAAACACGACATTTCTATGGCAGCCGGCATAGGGTGCGCGGCCCCCGCCTACCGAAAATACATCATATACACATAAGCCCCAGCCACCAATGTCACCGGCCACAGCAATATCGCCAGCCGAATACTCCAGCGCATCAAAAACCGTGTCAGCCACCACAACATGCGTTCAGGCACAGCCCATCAAAAGGGTTCCAAAATCCATCCCGCACTTTGCCCCTATTTCCCCGTTGCCACAAGCAAAAAGGATGCCGTGCGGCGCGCATCCCGCCCTCACAACACCCCCAATGCTGCCCGCGCCGCTTGCCGAGCCGCAGGCGAGGCGTGGTTCTGCGGCCTTAGCCGGAGAACCACAGGTTTAGGCCTCTTCCGCCGCCGCCATCACGCTCACCACAAGCCCGCGCTCGTCGGCAGAGATAGAGATGGCGTCCCCATCCATCACCTCGCCGCTGAGCAGCAGCTCGGCCAGCTGGTTTTGCAGGCTGCGCTGGATCACCCGCTTCAAAGGCCGCGCCCCGTAAACCGGATCATAGCCTTCATCGGCCAGCCATGTGCGGGCCGCTTCGTCAAAGTCCAGCGTGATTTTGCGGCTGGTCAGGCGGCGCTGCAATTGCGCAACTTGGATATCGACAATCCCGTCCATATCCGCGCGCGAGAGCCGATCAAAGATCACGATCTCGTCGAGCCGGTTCAGGAACTCGGGCCGGAAATGCCCGCGCACCGCGTCCATCACCTCGGCCTTGGCCCCCTCCACATCGGCCCCTTCAGGCAAGGTGGAAAGCGCCTGCGCGCCAAGGTTGGAGGTCAGGATAATCAAGCTATGCTTGAAATCCACAACCCTGCCCTGCCCGTCGGTCAAGCGGCCATCATCCAGCACCTGCAACAGCACGTTAAACACATCCGGATGCGCCTTTTCAACCTCGTCAAACAGGATCACCTGATAAGGCTTACGGCGCACGGCTTCCGTGAGCACGCCGCCCTCATCATAGCCCACATAGCCCGGAGGCGCCCCGATCAGCCGCGCCACGGAGTGCTTCTCCATGAACTCCGACATATCAATCCGCACCATGGCCTGATCATCATCAAACAGGAACTCCGCCAGCGCTTTGGTCAGCTCGGTTTTCCCCACGCCGGTTGGCCCGAGAAACAGGAAGCTGCCTTGCGGCCGGTTCGGGTCCGAAAGCCCCGCACGGGAGCGCCGCACCGCATTGGCCACGGCTTGCACCGCCTGCCCCTGCCCGATCACCCGTTTGCCGAGCTCCTCTTCCATGCGCAGCAGCTTGTCGCGCTCGCCTTCCAGCATTTTATCCACCGGAATACCCGTCCAGCGCGCCACAACACCGGCCACGTGTTCCGCCGTCACGGCCTCCTCGACCATCACGTCCTTTTCCTCGGCTTCCTCGGCCTCGGCCAGCTCGGCTTCCAGCTTGGGGATGACACCGTAGGAAAGCTCGCCCGCCTTGGCGAGATCACCCTCGCGCTTGGCCTGATCCAACCGCGCCCGTGCCTGATCCAGCGCTTCTTTGATGTCGCGCGCACTGGCCAGCTTGTCACGCTCGGCCTGCCAGCGGGCGGTCATCTCGTCGGACTCCTCTTGCAGCCGCGCCAAATCCCGCTCCAGCTTTTCCAGACGGTCCTTGCTGGCCTGATCCTTCTCCTTCTTCAGCGCTTCAGCCTCGATCTTCTTCTGCAAAATCTCGCGGTCAATCGCGTCCAGCTCTTCGGGCTTGGAGTCCGCTTCCATGCGCAAGCGGCTGGCGGCTTCGTCCATCAGGTCAATCGCCTTGTCGGGCATAAACCGGTCGGTGATATAGCGGTCCGAAAGCGTGGCCGCGGCCACAAGCGCCGAGTCGCTAATCCTGATCCCGTGGTGCAGCTCGTATTTCTCCTTGATGCCGCGCAGGATGCTGATGGTATCCTCCACCGTCGGCTCCTCGATCAACACCGGCTGGAACCGCCGCGCCAAGGCAGGGTCTTTTTCAATGTATTTGCGGTATTCATCCAGCGTGGTGGCCCCCACACAGTGCAAATCGCCCCGCGCCAAGGCAGGTTTGAGCAGGTTGGAGGCGTCCATCGCGCCGTCACCCTTGCCCGCGCCCACCAGCGTGTGCAGCTCGTCAATAAACAGGATGATATCGCCGTCCGCATCGGTCACTTCTTTCAGCACCGCTTTCAATCGCTCTTCAAACTCGCCACGATACTTCGCGCCCGCAATCAGCGCGCCCATGTCGAGCGACATCAGGGTTTTGCCCGCAATCGAATCTGGCACGTCGCCATTTACAATGCGCAGCGCCAGCCCTTCCGCGATCGCGGTTTTACCCACGCCCGGCTCGCCGATAAGCACAGGGTTGTTCTTGGTGCGCCGCGTCAGCACTTGCATGGTGCGGCGAATCTCGTCATCACGGCCAATAATCGGGTCGATCTTGCCTTCGCGCGCCGCTTCCGTGAGGTCGCGCGCAAATTTCTTCAACGACTCGTAAGTATCCTCGGCGCTGGCGCTATCGGCGGTGCGGCCCTGCCGGATTTTGTTAATCGCCTCGTTCAGCAATTGCGCCGTCACCCCCGCGTCCTTCAACGCATCGGCGGCCTTTGATTTCACAATCGCCAGCGCGGTCAGCAGCCGCTCGACGGCCACAAAGCTGTCGCCCGCCTTTTTGGCAATAGTCTCGGCCTCGCCCAGCACTTTGCTGGTTTGGCCGTCCATATAAAGCTGCCCGTCGCCGGTCACTTTTGGCAATTTAACAAGTGCCGCATCCACTGCGGCCAGTGCAATGCGCGGGTCACCGCCGGCTGATTTTATCAGGTTACCAGCCATGCCTTGGTCATCATCCAGCAGCGCCTTTAGCAGGTGCTCTGGCAAAAACCGCTGGTGGTCTTCGCGTTGTGCGATTGTCTGCGCGGCCTGCACAAAGCCTTTCGAGCGCTCGGTGAATTTTTCAAAATTCATATCAGTCTCCTTTAAGCATCCATATTAAGCGCCCATGTGGCACGCCCCAATGGCCTTTCCATTTCAGGCCACCCATACGGCATGGCCCCTTGACTCATAGATGGGAAATGCACATAGCCCTTGCAACCCTGACCGCCCGAATTTTGGAGCCAAAAATGCCAAATACCGCCCCCCGCCTGCCCGACCCCCGCCTAATCGTCGCCCTAGATGTCCCAACTGCGCTCGAGGGCCTCGCCCTCGCAGACAAGCTCGGCGACACGGTCAGCTTTTACAAAATCGGCCTCGGCATGCTGACAGGCGGCGGGCTGGCACTGGCGATAGAGCTGAAGGACAAGGGCAAACGGGTGTTTCTGGATATGAAGCTGTTTGATATTCCAGCCACGGTGGAAAAAGCCACCCGCGGTTTGGCACAGTATGACCTTGATTTCCTAACCGTGCACGGCGACCCCCACGTGGTGCGCGCCGCCGTGGCGGGCCGTGGCGAGAGCGAAACTAAAATCCTCGCGGTTACGATTCTAACCGCGCTGGAGCGCAGCGACCTCGACGATTGCCTACTCAAAGAGGGTGCCGTTCATGAGCTGGTTATCGAGCGCGCGCGCTTGGCCTTTTTGGCGGGGGCTGACGGCGTGATCGCCTCGCCGCAAGAGGCCGGCCTTATTCGCGCCCTGCCCGAGGCCAAAGGCAAGCTCATTGTCACCCCCGGCGTGCGCATGAAAAACGGCGAGGCCGGCGACCAAAAGCGCATCGCCACTCCTGCGCAGGCGCTGGCCGAAGGGGCTGATTATCTCGTGGTCGGCCGCCCGATCTGGCAAGCCCCCGCCCCCAAACTGGCCGCGCGCCGCATTATCACGGACATGCAGAAAGCATCCGGCGTTAACGACCGCTTCCACTAGCCCCGCACAGAACATCTTGCGAACATGGCCTCGGGGCGCAATACTCGGCCCATGCCCGAGTCGATTCCCGCCCTCTGCCGTGATTGCCTGCACCCCTTTGCCGGCCCTGGCCCCTGCCCTGCCTGCCACTCACCCCGCGTGGTGAGGCACCCCGAGCTGTGGCGGCTGTCCATCGCCCATATGGATTGCGACGCCTTCTACGCTTCTGTCGAAAAGCGTGACAACCCAGAGCTGCGCGACCTGCCAATCATCGTCGGGGGCGGGCAGCGCGGGGTGGTGACCACGGCGTGCTACCTTGCGCGGCTTTACGGGGTGCGCTCGGCCATGCCGATGTTTCAGGCCCGCAAGCTCTGCCCGCAGGCGGTCGAAGTGCCTATTCGCATGAGCGTTTACGTGGAAGCCTCCCGCCAGATCAGGGTGCTGATGGACGAGCTAACCCCGATCATCGAACCGCTCTCGCTGGACGAGGCCTTTCTGGACCTCACCGGCACCGCCCGCCTGCACAAAACCCCGCCAGCCGTGCAATTGGTGCGGCTGGCCAACCGGATTCAGGCCGAGGTTGGCATCACCATTTCCATTGGCCTATCGCATAACAAGTTCCTGGCAAAAATCGCGTCTGATCTTGATAAACCTCGCGGCATGGCGCTGATCGGCAAGGCGGAAACCAAGAGCTTCCTGAAGGGCAAACCAGTCGGGATGCTCTGGGGCGTTGGCCCTGCACTGCAACAAAAGCTCGCCCAAGAGGGTGTTCGCAAAATAGATGACCTGCTGCGCTATACCGCCAAAGATCTAAGCGAGCGCTTTGGCAGCATGGGCCTGCGGCTGTATGATTTATCCCGTGGGCAAGACGCCCGCAAAATCACCAGCCATGCGCCAGTTAAGAGCATTTCCCGCGAGACCACATTTACCAAAGACACCGCCGACCCCGAGCTGCTCGATGGCTATCTCTGGCGGCTCAGCGTCGAAACCGCAGACCGCGCCAAGGCCAAAGGCTTGGCGGGTCGGGTGGTGGTGCTTAAGCTCAAAACCAGCGATTTTCGCTCTATTTCCCGCAGGTTAACCCTGGAAACCCCCGCCCAGCACGCTGACTCGATCTACACCGTGGCCAGCCGGTTGCTCAAAGCCGCCCAGCCCAACGGCCCGTTTCGGCTACTCGGCGTTGGCCTCACCATGCTTTGCCCCGAGGCCGAGGCCGAAGCCAGCCCCGACCTGCTTGATATAGACGCCCCAAAACGCCGCGCCATTGAGGCCGCGACCGATGCGATTCGGCATAAATTCGGCACGGATGCGATAAAAAAAGGGCGGGCGCTAAAATGAAGTGCAGCGCAGCATTGACATTGGTGCGGCGCAGCATTAAGTAACCATCAACGCCAGAGATGGCGTTTCCTCCCTATTTTCCCTGAGGCCGTGCATTGCGCGGTCTTTTTTTTGCGCGCTACTCAGCCGCCAGCGCTTGCGGGCAGGCCGACAGCCCCGCAAGAGTAGTAAGCACGCCGGAAATCCGCGCGCGGATCTCCTCGAAATCAGGGCGCAGGGCAATACGGGATTCGTCCATATACAAGCTGCGATCAATTTCAATTTGCAGCGCATGCACCCCCCGCCCCGGCGCGCCGTAATGGCGGGTAATATACCCCCCCGCAAAGGGCGCATTGCGGGCCACTTCAAACCCCGCATCGGTAAAAGCCGCCACCGTGGCACCACTCAGCCAATGGCCGCAGGCGGTACCGTAGCGGTCTCCGATCACGATCTCGGGGCGGCGCTTCAGCATCCCGCGGGGCAACGCCGAGCGCGGCATGGAGTGGATATCAAACAGGTAGCACGCCCCGAAACGCTGCCGTTGGGCCTCAACCAAACCGTGCAAAACGCTGTGGTAGGGGTGGTAACAGGCCTGAAGCCGGGACTCGGCGTCTTGCAGGCTCATTTTTCCAAGCTGGATAGCTTGCCCATTGGCCACCACTCGCGGAATCACCCCCAGCCCAGCGGCAATGCGCGGATTGGTGGCGTGGCCGCCAGCCTTGTGAATAAGCGCGGGGTCTAGCTCCGAAGCCGCGCGGTTCAGGTCCACATAGGCGCGGGGAAAGCGGGCTTTCAGCACCGGCGCGCCGTGGGTTTCGCCGATGAAACGGTCGACATACGCATCTTCTGACGAGCGCAGCTGCAAGGGGGGCAGGCAGGCGCGCTTAAGAAACGCCTCGGGGTAGTCCGCGCCGCTATGGGGGCTGGAAAACACCGCACAACTGCGCGGCGTAGGCGAGGATTCCAAAATATAGGCGCTGTGTTTCATCATTATCTCTTACGGGGCAGGGCCACTTTAGCACAGCCCCACCCGCAACCAATACAAAACTTCGTGAATTGCCTCCCGCACTACAAAACCGCTTGAACCCGCCCCCACAAGCGCTTATAGACAGACCACGCGGGCGTTGCTTATGCAGCGCTTGTTTCTTTTTCGGGTGTATAGCTCAGCGGGAGAGCACTTCGTTGACATCGAAGGGGTCACTGGTTCGATCCCAGTTATACCCACCATTTTTCGCCTCGGCGGAAACAAATATCAACCGGCGCACTTCGCGCCCAGAATTGGAGAAAGACTATGAAGGTCAAGAACTCGCTTCGCTCCCTTAAGGGCCGCCACCGCGATTGCCGTATTGTGCGCCGTAAAGGCCGTGTTTATGTGATCAACAAAACCCAGCCGCGCTTCAAAGCACGCCAAGGCTAGTTTAGCTCATTGATATAACACAAAATTAGGGCCGCGTTGCATTTGCAACGCGGCCCATTTTCTATTGCCCGAGCAACAAGCGCCGGATCATATCGGCGGTCACATAGCCCGTAACCGGCAGCCCGCGGTCGCGCTGATACGCGCGGAAGGCCTGCCTTGAGGCGAGGTCAAAATTGCCATCCCGTGGGCCGGCGCGGTAACCCAAGTCAGACACGCGCTGCTCGATCAGCAAGCGGGAAACCGAGTTGAGTCGCAGAGCGTCTTCTGCCCGTTTGCCCGCATTCTCCACCACCTCCGGCACAGCCCCGATTCGGGTGCGGGCGATATCCCTATAAATTCCGGTCGGGAAAGCGCGCAAATATTCGCGATAGGCGGCATCAGTGTCTATGCGCACGGCGCGCGCCCACGCTTGCTCGTCAGTGAGGGCGGTCATGCGGGCCAGCTCGGCGCGGGCACGGTTGGCAAATTGGCCGTTCGGGTAGCGCTGCAAATAAAGCTGCAAGCCGCGCTCGGTGCCATTGGCACCGGTTTGAGACCAATAGCGGCGATCATTACCGCGAATTTCCACCCGTGCGGCATCCCCTTGCTGGCGCAAAAGCGCCACTTGATCGGCGGTCAGGTAGCCAGTGCGGGCAACCCCCTCGCGCCGCTGCCAGTTGCGAATAGCGTTGCGGCTGCCATTGCCGAAAAGCCCATCTACGCCGCGGGTATCAAAGCCTAGATCGGTCAGGTTTTGCTGAATATTGCGGCGCTCGCTACGGCTCAGGCCAAGGGCATTTTCCACTTGCTCGGGGGTTTGCGCAATAATCCGATTGCTGACCAGCTCCAGTGATGCGGGGATATCCCCCTCGACTTCAATCGCGCCGGTATTGGTGCGCAGCACATCTATCACCCGCACATTAGGGCGCAAAAAGCTGTGGCGCAGCAGGTCACCGACCTTATCATAGGCACCGGACACCATCATCACCCCGCGTGGCAAAGGCATACGGGCAAGGCCGGGTTGAACCAGCGGAATCCGTCTTAGCTCGCTGCCGGATTCGCCAACAAACAGCACTGATTCTCCGGGTTTTTGGGCCAAAAGCTGAGCGACAAAGCTGATATCGACGCCGCGAAAGGCCAATCCGGTGGCCGAGCTTGCATTGGTGTCGGCAGTGAGCAACCACGAGCTCTCGCCAAAATGCGCGATATGGCCGTTGATCACCGCGATCACCGTATCGGCGCGGGCGATTCTCTCGGCGAAATCTGTAATGCGGGTGCGGGTTTCAAGGCGGTTCAGGTCTTTTCCGCCGATCACCTCATAGCCACGCTCCTCTAGCGCGTTCACCATTTGCTGATGTTTACGCGCAATCAGCCGAACATCGGCACCGTTATCATAGTTCCCGTTTGAGAGCACCAAGGCCAAGTTTTGCGCCTGCGCCAAGTTGGTGAAGCTGAACAGAGCAAAGGCCGCTGCAATAATTATCCGCATGTTAAATCCTCCTGCGTTATCCTGCCAGTTTAACGGGTTGTGCGGCGCAGGCCAGCCCTAGCAGCGCTGGGGGGCGATTTTAGTCATAATTCCGCTGATCGTCGATCACGAGGCCGTCGTTTGGCAAGCTGCCACACGGCACAATTTCGACCTTGCCCCGCAGCTTAAGCGTGGCTTGCACCGAGACCTCAAGGGCCGATTGGTCAGCGCTGGCGGCCTCTACCTGCACGGTCATTGCGTCCTGCTCGCCATTGCGGGTGGCGATCACGCGGGCCTTGACGACCTCGGGATGGCGGGCAACCAGCGCGGCCACCTGCTCTGGGCGCACAAACATGCCTTTGATCTTGGTTGTTTGGTCAGCGCGGCCCATCCAGCCTTTTATGCGCATATTGGTGCGGCCGCAGGGGCTTTGGCCGGAAAGCACGGCAGAAAGGTCTCCCGTGGCGAAGCGAATCAACGGGTAATCGGGGTTCAGTGCGGTGACGATGACCTCGCCCACCTCGCCCTCGGCCACCGGAATGCCGGTGCCGGGGGTGACGATTTCAACAATCACACCTTCATCCACAATCATGCCTTCCATCGCTTCGCTTTCGTAAGCGATATTGCCAAGATCGGCGGTGGCGTAGCATTGCAGGCATTGGATGCCACGGTCCGCATATTCGGCCCGCAGGCTCGGGAACAGCGCACCGCCACCCACAGCCGCGCGGGTGAAGCTAAGCTTACGGCCCATTTCATCGGCCTTATCAAGGATGATTTTCAGGTAGTCCGGCGTGCCCGCATAGGCGGTGCAGCGAAGGTGTGCCGCCGCTTCCACCTGAAGCTCGGTTTGCCCCGTGCCAGCGGGCAGCACTTTGGCCCCCACGGCTGAAGCGGCGCTTTCAAACATCATGCCCGCAGGGGTGAGGTGGTAGGAAAAGCAGTTTTGCACCACATCTACTGCGCCAATGCCCGCTGCATGAAGGAACCGCCCGAGCCGCCACCAGTCGCCTTGCATCCGGCCCGGCTCGTAAATCGGGCCGGGGGATTGGAAATAGTGGGTGATGTTGGCGGTTTTAATGCCGCCAAAGGGTGGCGCGGTTTTTTGCGCCCCAGCCAGATCAGACTTGCGCAGGATCGGCAGGGTTTGCATATCCTCCAGCGCTGTAACCGCAGGGCCGCCGGCCTCGGCAAGCCGCTGTTGTAGCTTGACCAACTGGCTTGCCGCGCGTTCATCTGCCGAACGGGTCTCTAAACTGTCAAAAAACGCCATCAGCTCAGCCACCTTTTGCGGCGGCGATAGGAGCGCACGTCGCGGAAGCTTTTGCGGCCGTCGTCGGACATGCCGAGGTAAAATTCTTTAACGTCTGGGTTTTCGCGCAGCTCGGCAGAAAGCCCGTCCATCACCACGCGGCCGGATTCCAGAATGTAGCCATAGTCGGAATAGCGTAGGGCCACATTGGTGTTTTGTTCGGCCAGCAAAAAGCTTACCCCTTCCTTCTGGTTCAGGTTCTTCACAATCCCGAAAATCTCTTCTACCAACTGCGGGGCGAGGCCCATGCTTGGCTCGTCCAGCAGCACGGTTTCAGGGTTGCTCATCAGCGCACGGCCAATGGCGACCATTTGTTGCTCACCGCCCGAGGTATAGCCCGCTTGGGATTTGCGCCGCTCTTTCAGGCGCGGGAAATATTCATAGACCAGCTCAAGGCTATTCTTGATGGCGGCCTTACCATCGTCGCGCGTATAGGCCCCCGTCATCAGGTTTTCTTCCACGGTGAGATGCTCGAAACAGTGCCGGCCCTCCATCACCTGAATAACGCCCTGTTTCACCAGAGCCGCCGGATTGAGGTTATCAATCGGCTGGCCGCGATAGATGATACTGCCTTTGGTGACCTCGCCACGCTCGCCGCGCAGCAGGTTGGAAATCGCTTTCAATGTGGTGGTTTTGCCCGCGCCATTGCCGCCCAGCAGCGCCGTAATGCCGCCTTTGGGAACCTTAAGGCTCACGCCTTTGAGCACCAAGATCACGTGATTATAAATCACCTCGATATTGTTGACCTCTAGCAGGGTCTCGCGCTTTTCAACATCATCCAGCATCGGATTTCCTTTAATAATAAGTCCCGCCCCGATGAAACACCGGAGCGGGGGATAGGCTTAGTTACACTGCGGCTCGATGTTGTTTTCAGCGGCATAAGCAGCTGCATCAGCGTCGATCAGCGGCTGGATCACATCCATATCCGGCGCGATGAAGTCAGTGATCAGGCTCCAGCTTTGGCTGGCGGCATCCCACTGCTGAACCGCGCCGAGGCCGGGGCCACCGTGGTTTTCGCATGTCACCGTGAAGTTAGCTGCAAAGCCCTGAAGGCCAATGGCCGCCATGGTTTCATCCGAAATCACAAGGTTCTCCAAGCCATCACGCATCATGCCAGCGGTAATGTCGGCCGTGCCGTGCATTTCCTGTGCCACTTTCACAGCTTCCGCTGCCAGCATCGCGCCATACATGCCACGGTTATAAAGCACCGTGCCCACATGCTCGCCAGTGCCGGAAGCAAGGCCTGCATCAACTACATATTGCTGCATGTCGTCAAACATCGGGAAGTCGGTCCCCACAGCGTGGAAGGTCAACGCCTTATAACCATCAGCCGCATCGCCAGCCGGTGCCACGTCGTTTTCAGAGCCAGACCACCAGATGCCGATGAAGTTGTTCATGTCAAAGCGAATATTGGACGCTTCTTGAATGGCAACCTGGTTCATCACGCCCCAGCCCCACATGAGCACATAATCAGGGCGCTCGCGCCGGATTTGCAGCCATTGGGATTTTTGCTCTTGGCCCGGGTGGTCAACCGGCAGCAATGTCAGATCAAAGCCGTGCTTTTCAGCCAAGGCTTCCAGCGTGCGGATCGGCTCTTTGCCATAGGCGGAGTTATGGTAAAGCAGCGCGATTTTTTTGCCCTCAAGCGATCCGCCATTCTCGGATAGCAGATAGTTGATGCCAACCGAAGCGCCTGTCCAATAGTTGGCCGGGAAGTTGAAGGTATGGCTGAACACGTTGCCATCGGCGGCCGATGTGCGGCCATAGCCGGTGGTCAGCATCGGGATGTCATCAGCCGTGGTTTTTGGAATCAGCTGATACGTGATGCCGGTGGAAAGCGGTTCATAAATCAGCGCGCCTTCGTCTTTGGTGGCCTCATAGCACTCAACGCCTTTTTCTGTCGAGTAGCCGGTTTCGCACTCGATCACGTTGGTCATAACGCCGCCGATGCCACCATCACGCTCATTCAAAAGCGTCATATAGTCAGCAAAGCCATCGGCCACGGGGGTGCCGTTAGCGGCATATGGGCCGGTGCGGTAGCTTAAGCTGGGGAATACCAGCTCGGCCATCACCGGGCTTGCAAGCATGGCGCCTGCCACAGCATAGGCTGCGATTTTGGTTAGTTTCATGTCGTTCCTCCCTTTAGGTTTGACATTTGGTTAATGCTCCGGTTTTCCGGTAGCGTTGATAAAGCCGGCCCCTAATGCGGGAACGGCCATAAGCGTAATTTCTGCTTGGTAACGCGCCATAGCTGCGCCACGCCGTGGGGTTCCAAAACCAGTGTCAGCATGATCAGGAAGCCGATGATCACCAGTTCGATATGGGCCGCGAGGTCAATCGGCCAGCCCAGCACGCCGACCATGATGTTTTTAAGCAGCACAGGCAGCAGCACGAGGAATGCCGCGCCGATGAAGCTGCCAAGAATCGAGCCTAGCCCGCCGATAATGACCATAAACAGCACAAGGAACGATTTCTGGATGCCAAAGGCCTCGCCAACCTCGACCGCGCCGAGGTAAACCGCAAAAAACAGCGCCCCCGCCACCCCGATAAAAAACGAGCTGACGGCAAAGGCGGTGAGCTTGGTTTTGAGCGGGTTCACCCCGATGATTTCCGCCGCGATATCCATATCGCGAATGGCCATCCAGCTGCGGCCAATGCGGCCACGGGTGAGGTTGCGGGCCACCCAGGCCAGCAAGACCACCAGCACAAGGCAAAAAAGGTATTTGGCCGAAGCACTGGCACTGGGACCGGTGACCTCAAAGCCAAACATCCCGCGCGTGGGGGCCGAGATTTGGCCCGAGGCCGAGTAATTGTAGAACCATTCGAATTTGTTAAACAGCCACACAAGGAAAAACTGCGCCGCCAGCGTGGCCACCGCGAGGTAAAACCCCTTGATGCGCAGGCTGGGCAGGCCAAAAAGCACGCCCACCGAGGCCGTAATCACCCCCGAAAGCAGCACAATAATCATGATGTTAAGGTCGGGAAGCGAGGTCATCAGCTTATAGGAGGCATAGGCCCCCACGGCCATAAAGCCCCCCGTGCCAAGGCTCACCTGCCCGCAATATCCGGTGAGGATATTCAGCCCCAGCGAGGCGATGGACCAGATCAGAAACGGGATGAGCACCGCACTTGCCCAGTAATCATTGATTACAAAAGGCACCACCAAAAAGGCAATGGCCAGCACGGCATAATAGCCATAGCGGTCCAGCTTCAGCGGAAAGGTCTGGCTATCTTCGGCATAGGTTTTTTTATAGTCACCGGCTTCACGATAAAGCATGTTTCAGGCCTCCCCATTAAAAAAATTCTGGGCAGGCTGTATGCTTAGCCCTTCCCGAAAGGCGTGTCGCACAGGCCTTTGTTGACTTTGCGCCAAGCGAAAATGCCCAGCACGAGGCAGCCCAGCGCCAACGCAATGTCGACCCACTGCATAGCGCCGATATCCTGCCCGGCGAAAAACGCCAGAAAGCCGAATATGAAAAACCCGGTAAAGCCGACAACGGCCCCGACAGCACAAAACTTCATTATTATCACTCCCAATGTTCTTGAGGCGGGCCGTGTTTTCCGGCTCCTTACCCAGTAAGGGGAGTATGGCGGGGTTTTTCAATATTGCAACCATTTGTCACACCCGCTCGATAATTTTGTCGCCAAACAGGCCTTGGGGCCGGAAGACAAGAAAGATGAGGGCCAGCACATAGGCGAACCAGTTCTCGGTGGCGTTCATGGTGAAGCCCATCGCATCACCAAACCAACTGGAGCTAACGACAAACTCAAACACCTTTTCACCCACACCGATGATCATACCGCCGATGATCGCACCAGGGATGGAAGTGAAACCGCCGAGCATAAGCACCGGAAGCGCCTTCAACGTGATCAACGATAACGAGAACTGCACGCCGGATTTGGCCCCCCACATAACCCCTGCCACAAGGGCGATAAAGCCAGCAATGCCCCAGACAATGACCCAGATTTTGCGCAGGCTAATGCCGACCGAGAGCGCCGCTTGGTGGTCATCCGCCACCGCGCGCAGGGCGCGGCCCGTGGTGGAATACTGACTGAAAATCGTCAGCGCGACCACGAGGATAATCGAGATAATTGCGGCGGTAATATCGAGGTTATCAATATAAAACCCATAGCCGAACCAGTCATAGGTGAGGCTATCAATGGTTTCGTTTATGCCCTGCGGGATGGGCAGATCTATCTTTTTGATGTTGGAGCCCCACATCAGATCGCCTACGCCTTCCATGAAGTATGCCAGCCCGATGGTGGCCATAAACAAGATGATCGGCTCTTGGTTTACGAGGTGTTTAAGCAAGTATCGCTCTACCAGCCACGCGAATAATATCATCACCCCGATGGCCAGAATAATCGCCGCCACGGCGGGCAGCGTCCAGCCAAAGTGCTGGATATTGGTGCCAAATATGGCGTTAATAATGCCGGCAAACGGCACTTGGCCACTTTGAATGCCCACCAGCGTGAGCGCGCCGAACAGCGCCATAACGCCCTGCGCATAGTTGAAAATGCCCGAAGCCTTAAAAATCAACACAAAGCCCAGCGCCACGAGGGAATACATAACCCCCGTCATCAGACCGTTTATCGCGGCCTCGGAGCCATATAGAAATTGGTCATACATAGCGTTCCCCTACCCGTGATCCACACCGAGATAGGCATCAATCACGTCTTGATTGTTGCGCACCTCGTCCGGCGTGCCATCGCCGATTTTTTTGCCGTAATCCATCACCACCACGCGGTCGGAGATGTCCATCACCACGCCCATATCATGCTCGATAAGGGCGATGGTGGTGCCGAATTCATCATTCACATCAAGGATAAAGCGGCTCATGTCCTCTTTTTCCTCTACATTCATGCCTGCCATTGGCTCATCCAGCAGCAGAAGCTTGGGTTGCGCCGCCAAGGCCCGCCCCAGCTCCACCCGCTTTTGCAGCCCGTAAGGCAGTGCGCCCACGGGGGTTTTGCGAATGGCCTGAATTTCCAGAAAATCAATCACACGCTCCACAATCTCGCGGTTTTCAGCTTCTTCACGCGCCGCAGGGCCTTTCCAGAGCATTTGCGCCAGCATATTGGTTTTCATCTGGTTAAAACGGCCGGTCATGATGTTATCCAGCGTCGACATACCCTTAAACAGTGCAATGTTCTGGAAGGTGCGGGCAATGCCCTGCTTGGCAATCTGGTAGGGCTTCATCGGCTTGCGCTTTTCGCCATGAAACCAGATTTCGCCCTCCTGCGGGTGGTAAAACCCGTTGATCACGTTGAGCATAGAGGATTTCCCCGCGCCGTTCGGCCCGATAATGGCGCGAATTTCGCCCTCGCGAATATCAAAAGAAATATCCTTGATCGCCACAACACCGCCAAAGCGCAGGGTGATATTGCGCATTTCCAGCACCTTGCCGCCGATGGTGCGGCCATCGGGCGTTACATAACCGTCGCTCATGCGGCCACCTCTTTCGTTGCCGGCACCACGGCCACATCACGCAGCTCTAGTGTGGCTTTAATTGCACCTTTGCGACCATCTTCATAGGTCACTTCGGTTTCGGTGCTTATGGTTTTGGCCCCGTCATAGAGCGCGCTCACAAGGTCATCGAACTTCTCGGCCACCAGCTTGCGGCGCACCTTGCGGGTGCGGGTCATTTCGCCGTCATCGGGGTCCAGCTCCTTGTGCAGCACAAGGAAACGGTGAATCTGGCAGCCCGAGAGCATTTCATCGGCTGCCACCGAAACGTTAACTTCGGCGATATGCTCCTGAATGGCCCCGAGCACCAGTGGATGCCCCGCCAGCTCTTGATAAGAGGCATAGGCGATATTGTTACGCTCGGCCCAGTTGCCCACCGCGCCAAGGTCGATATTGATAAAAGCCACGCAGTTTTCGCGCCCCGCGCCAAACACCACGGCTTCCAGAATATCCGGGTAGAACTTGAGCTTGTTTTCCACAAATTTCGGGGCAAACATGCGGCCATCGGCCATTTTGCCCACGTCTTTGGCGCGATCAATAATGCGCAGATGCCCCGAGCTTTCCTCGATAAAGCCCGCGTCACCCGTGGCCACCCAGCCCTCGGCATCTTTGGTATCAGCCGTGCTTTCCGGGTTTTTGTAGTATTCCACAAACGTGCCCGGCGAGCGATAAAACACCTCGCCATTATCGGCGATTTTAAGCTCCACACCCGGGCTAGGCACGCCCACGGTATCGGCCCGCACTTCGCCATCGGGCTGTTGGGTGATAAACACGCTGGCCTCGGTTTGGCCGTAAAGCTGCTTGAGGTTAATGCCCAGCGAGCGGTAAAACTCGAAAATCTCGGGGCCAATGGCCTCGCCCGCCGTGTAGCCCACCCGCACCTTGGAAAGGCCAAGGGTGTTTTTCAGCGGGCCATAAATCAGCAGATCCCCGAGTTTGTATTTCAGCTTATCGCCAAAGCTCACAGGCTTGCCATCCAGCAGATCCGGGCCCACCTTTTTGGCATGCGCCATAAACATGTGAAAAAGCTTTTTCTTCATCGGGCTGGCATCTTCAATGCGAATCATAACATTGGTGAGCAGCCCCTCAAAGAATCGCGGCGGGGCAAAAAAGTAGCTCGGGCCGATCTCGCGCAGGTCGGCCTGCATGGTGTCGGGGCTTTCGGGGCAAGCCACGCAAAATCCGGTCCAGCAGCTTTGACCGATAGAGAAAATGAAATCACCAACCCATGCCATGGGCAGGTAAGCCAGCACCGAATCGCCAGCGTTGAGGTTATCAAACTCCGAGCTGGCCTTGGCGGAGGCAATAATATTGGTGTTGGAAAGCACCACGCCCTTGGGCTTTCCGGTGGTGCCGGAGGTGTAAAGCATCACGCAAGTCGAGTTTTCATCCAGCTTGGCTTGGCGCTCTTTCAGCACAGGTTCAAGCCGTGCATGCCCCGCACGACCCTCGGCCTGCACGTCGTCATAAGCGGTCAGCTGGGTATGGTCATATTTGCGCATCCCGCGCTTGTCGTAATATATAATCTGCTCGACATTGGGCAATTGATCCTGAATTTCCAGAACCTTGTCCACCTGCTCCTGATCTTCGGCAATGATAAACCGCGCGCCGCAATGCTCCAGCACATAGGCCATTTCTTCGGCATTGGCATCTTGGTAAAGCGGCACGGGGATGGCCCCTGCGGCCTGTGCCGCCAGCATGGCCCAATATAAATAAGGGCGATTACGGCCAATCACAGCCACAAAATCACCCTCATTGAGGCCGAGCGCCACATAGCCCATAGCCAGCGCGTTCACTTCCTCAGCGACCTCGGACCAGCTCCAGCTTTGCCAGATGCCGTATTCTTTTTCACGATAGGCGGGCACCTTGGCCCACTGCGTGGCATTCCTCGCCAGCAGCTTTGGAAATGTATCCAAACCTTCGGGCAGAACATTTGCGCTCATGCCATTTCCTCCCATGCGGGCTGTTGACCCCCTCAAGTGCGCAGGCTTGTGCCTGTCGATTTTGGCCAGACTATCAGCAAATTTTTGTGAGGCAAGATAATAATTGAACCATCGTTCAGTTTATTGTGGGGACACACCAAACATTGCCTCGATCCAGCAGTCGGGCGGGCACTTGCCACGGATAGGTTTTAATGTAAAATCAAGCAAACCAATACCATCCCCGCGGCAAGGAGCCCTTGAATGGCCCTTTTGAAGAAATGGCATTTGCGGCCACGCCGCACCGAGGCGCTGGTTTATAGCGAAACGGGTGAGGTTCACCTTTTGTCATTGGATCAGTTCAAATCTCAAACCCGTGTCGAGCTTTTGGCGTGGCCAAGCAATGCCCAAGATACGCTCAGTTGGTATGGTGGCGCGCCACAAATGCCCCAGTCTATCGCTTGGCCGCAAGGCCCTGATGGCCCTATGCTGTTTTTGGCACAGCTAAATTGCGCCGAAACTCCACATAATTTATGGGGCAGATCGGGGCCGCAAGCCGGATGGCTTTTGTTTTTCATATCAGCCAGCTGGCAAGATGCGCAGCGGGAATCGGGCTATCAAACCAAGGTGATATATATAGAGGAGATCGGCCCCGCGCGGGAAGCGCCCCGTGTATCCGAGGTTGATTGGCTCAGGGGCGTGCAGGCCCAAGCGGCAGAAACCGGCAATCTCCCCCGATGGCCCGTTTGCTTTGCCCCCCATACGCGCCCATCCGAAGTGCAAAAGCGCCCCCGACCCAAAGCGCCAGAATGGCCCGATGGCGCGGCGGGAAATCCGATAACCTTTGGGGGTTTAAGAGCCATGCTCGCCGAGATAGAGAAAAAACTCTCGGTTTATTGCGGTGAGCCGCTTATCCGGCGCTATGAAAAGGACCTGACCGCCCGTGAGGGAGCCCCCCCGCCGACAGACCCCTTTGAAAAAGTGGAATACGAAAACGCAATTGAATATTTGCCCCCGCTGAAGAAGGCAGAACGGGTCAATACTGCCGCCAAATGTGCGCTCGATAAAATCGCCTCACAGGTGAAAGCCGAGCTGGATGCAGCCCTTTTGCCGGAAGATATGTGGAGCGGCATTTTAAAGCAGTTGTGCAGGATAGAGGCGTGTAGCTTCAAATGGCGTGAAATATCAAAACGCCTGTGGCCCGAAACAAAACTCGGCTACGAGGTGGAGCGGGCCGTTCTTGAGCGCAAAAATACGTGGAGCGAACAAAAGAATGCGCTATTGGCTTTGGGGTTCGGCATCGAAGATAACGAAATTGAATTCCGCCGATCGCTTGCATTTCATAATAAGGCCCTAGCGTCTGCCCCTGAAGACATCAGCAAGCATCAAAACGCAATAGCGCTAGCAAAAGAAGCGCTCGCCCTTTCGGCAGGCCGCGCCGATATTATGCGACCTCTATTCAAAAAAGCCATGCAGGCCCAGGCAGGCAGGCCCGTAACGGACCGTCAGTGGGACGAGATAAAAACAGAAATAGCCAAAATTTCTTACGCCGCTGTCAAGCGGGAGGTTACCACACCGGGCCTTCCACCCGTCAATGCACTGGATTTTTGCACAGGTCCGTTAACCGCGGCTGAAACAGGCCTTGGCTGGCAAGCCGCGTTTGAAACAAGGCGAGAGCGAGAAGCCCTTTTGCGGTATTCTGCATCGCCCGCCTCACTTCCGGATGCCGTCGTGCAGCATTTTCAAACCATATGGAATGAAGGTATAACTTCCCGCTATGACCTTATGGGCGGGCTTCCGGAATGGGACACCGTTAACCCAATGATTTTTCATGATAGCCAATACTATACAAAACCGGACCAAAAGCGCTTTTTCAGGAAACACCCATATCTAAAACGCGAACCGCGCCCGTTTCATCAGGACAACGCCCTTCTATTACAACTGTTTTCCAATCAAAAGATGGGTTGGATTTGGGGGGATGTCTCTCATATCAGCTTCATCATCCCGCGGGCCGATCTGGAAAAATGTCGCTTTGATCGCGTTAGAGCTATCATCGCGGGCTGACAAACAGGCGCGCACCCTTTCCCTTTTTCCATTTTTCTGCCAAGAATTTCGTAAGCAGATACGTCACACCAATAGGACATATGGAACAGAGCAGCGAAAATCTGGCAGCCAAGGCGGCGGCGGGCAGCGCAGAAGCGTTTCGCGCCCTGTTGGAGCGCCACTATGACCTGATGTATCGGGTGGCGTATCGCACGCTCGGGCAGCAGGCGGATGCGGAGGATCTGGTGCAGGAGGTCTGCGCAGCTCTGCCCAAGAAGCTGGCGAGCTTTCGCTCTGATGCAAAGTTCGAAAGCTGGCTCTACCGCGTTGTCGTTAATGCGGGCCGAGACCTGATGCGCAAGCGCGGCGCCCATGCCCGCGCGGCCGATGGCTGGGGCGATGTCGAGGTGATGCAACGGGCGGCGGCTGTGGAGAAGGAAGAGAGCCTGAGCTGGCTGGCCCGCGCCATGCAGCGGCTTTCGCCCGAGCTACGGGAAACCGTGGCGCTGGTGCTGGGCGAGGAGATGACCCATGCCGAGGCAGGCCGCGTTTTGGGCCTGAAGGAAGGCTCGGTGAGTTGGCGCATGGGGGAAGTGAAGAAAGAGCTCCGCAGACAAGCGCAAGCAGAGGAGATGCTGGAATGAGTGATGACCTAGACAAGCTGGCAGCCCTTTTGCAAGAGGATGTGCCGCCGCCCCGCGCCGCCGCCAAAATAGCGGCGCTAGAGGCCGGCATGGCGGCTTTTGAAAAAAATGCAGAAAATGTCCAAGGATCGGCGGATGTCGCGCGTCCTATCCATAACCGCCCCCAAAACGGGGCCGGATTTATGGAAGGACTAAGGATTATGTTCAAGAAATTATCCCCCCATGGCCTGATGCTTGGCGGCGCCAGCTTTGCTACCATCGCGTTGGCGATTGTTGTGACCCAGAATATCAACCTGTCTGGCCCCGCGCTTGACAGCTCGAAGGCACAGGAGGTGCCTACCGCGACAGAATCCCCCTATACATCCGGCATCCCTGAAAACCGTTTCACCGCCCAGAGCCGCGCCATAGCGGCCGAATCGCCTCGGGCGGAAATGATGCCAAACGCAGCCCCCTCGGTTATGCCCCCTGCACCTTCGATAATGGACAGCTTGGCAAACGCCGCCCCCCATACCACCATGCCCCGTGAGCGCATTTCGAGCGACAGGGTCGCCCCGCCGCAATCTGAAAATCGTGATCAATTCGCGGGTGAGGCCGTCAGCCCCATCAAGGTGGCCAAAGACGAGCCGGTGTCGACCTTCTCGATTGATGTCGACACCGCCAGTTATAGCGTGATGCGGCGCAGCCTGCTGAATGGCCACCTACCCGACCCTGACTCGGTGCGCACCGAGGAGCTGATCAATTATTTTGACTATAACTACGCTTCGCCGCAAACCGCCGAGCAGCCTTTTGCGCCGCAAGCCACCCTTATGCCAAACCCGTGGAACGAAGATACACTGCTGATCCATATCGGCATTCAGGGCTACGAGATCCCGCTGGAGGACCGCCCGCCGGTGAATCTTGTGTTCCTGATCGACACCTCCGGCTCGATGAATGCACCGGATAAATTGCCGCTGCTTATCCAGTCTTTCCGCCTGCTGCTGACCTCGCTGAACGCGCAGGATACCGTGGCGATTGTCACCTATGCCGGCGCGGCGGGCATGGCGCTTGAGCCAACATCGGCCTCGGAAAGCCGCAAGATTCTGGACGCGCTCACCCGCCTTGCCGCTGGCGGCTCCACCGCAGGGCAGGCCGGGCTTGCGCAAGCTTATGGGCTGGCGGAAAGCATGATGGAAGAGGGGGAGACCTCGCGGGTTATTTTGGCCACCGATGGGGATTTCAATGTCGGTATGTCCAGCACGGGCGCGATGCAGAAATTCATCGAAGATAGGCGCGAAACCGGCGTATACCTATCTATATTGGGCTTTGGCCAAGGCAATTATAATGACGCCCTGATGCAGACTCTTGCCCAAAACGGCAACGGCACAGCGGCCTATATTGACACCCTCGCCGAGGCACAAAAAGTGCTGGTCGACCAGATCGGCGGCGCGCTGTTTACCATCGCGCAGGATGTGAAAATTCAGGTGGAGTTCAACCCCGCCGAGGTCGCGGAATACCGGCTGATCGGCTATGAAACCCGCGCGCTCAACCGTGAGGATTTCAACAATGACGCGGTGGATGCCGGCGACATTGGCGCGGGCACGCAGGTAACCGCGCTTTACGAGATCACCCCCGTTGGCTCCCCCGCTGTGAGCGTGGACCCATTGCGCTACGGCGAGGCCCAGCCTCTGCCCGAGGGCAACGGCGAGCTTGCGTTTTTGAAGTTGCGCTACAAGCTGCCCGGGCAAAGCACCTCAACCCTGATCAGCACGCCAGTGCTCAATGCGCCAACGGATCAGGTCACACAGGATGTGGTTTTCTCCACCGCCGTGGCCAGCTTTGGCCAGCTCCTGCGCGGCGATACCCGCTTGGGCGACTGGCGTTTTGAAGATGTTTTGCGCCTTGCACAACAAGGTAAAGGCGCGGATTTGTTCGGCTACCGTTCAGAATTCATCCGTCTTGTCAGGCTTGCTGAAACGGCGCAATAACGCCGCCTCAAGCTGGGGATATTATCGCTTCGGCCCTGCTAAAAACCCACCGAAAGCGATCACCAGTCATCAGCGCCCAAACGAAAGACGCCCCCGCTATTTGGCAGGGGCGTTAAACGCGTTTTGAAACCGCCACGGGCCAGCCGAAAATCCGCCGCTGCCTATTTTAGGGCGGGAGCCGCCTTCGTAAGCGGAGCATACCATTAGCCGCAAAACTGACAATTGATTTTACGGCGCCAAAGACACGGGTAACGCTGTTCCCGTTCATGCCTCGGTCAATGAGTGTGTCTCGAAATGCAGTCGCATCAGATTTGGTGTAATGCATCAGCCGTTTGTTCCCCTGTGCCTTAATCAGGTATCGGCAGGCTCGCTCAGCCGACGCGGCGAAAGTTTTTGGTCGATTGTTCCCCTTCAGGCGGATATACAGCTTAACCGCCTCCGACATCTGTGGCCCAAGATCAACTGAAGGTGCAAGCGCGCCACTTTGCGGTTTGTCAGAAATCGCAAAATGTTGCTTTGGCACATCCTCATTCTGGACACGCAGCTTAAACCAATAGGCATCTAATTGCGCCGCTGCGGCGAGTGCTCGATTGGTAGCAACCCTGAGCGATTTCGTCTTCAGGGAATATACGACTTTGTCGGTATTATAATGGTGCCGCAGGTCCGCAGGGATTCGCCGGTTGAAGTAGAAATAACCTCGTTTTTTGTAAGAGAAAGGAGCCAAAAAGTCCGTCAATTAGTCCTACCATTTCGCCTAGAGTTAGCAACGGTTGGACATTATTCAGTATTTTCAATATGTTATACGAACGAGCGTTTTGGTTTTGGTGACCCCGACAGGATTCGAACCTGTGGCCTGCTGATTAGAAGTCAGCTGCTCTATCCAGCTGAGCTACGGGGCCGGGAAATTAGTGGGTCCAGACGGTGCGTCTGTTATAGGCGAAGTTTTCGCCGTAGCCGCCTTGGCGCACCAACGCTTGGCGTTTGTGGGGTTCGGTGATGGTGTAGGCCAGCCCTTCGCCCTCTGCATAGGCAATGGCCGCCGCTTTATCGGCGAAGCGAAGGCGGATTTGCTGTTGCATATCGGTGGAGCTTGTCCAGCCCATCAAGGGGTCAATGCCGCGTGGGGTTTCCGGGCAATACTCCAAAACCCACTCTTTGGTTTTGGCTTGGCCGGATTGCATCGCGTTGCGAGCGGGCTGATAGATTCGTGCGGTCATGGGCGTGCCTCTTGCGTGTCTTAGCATCTTATCGCCAATCCGGGGCGGCGGCGCAAGGGAAATTGCAAGGAAGCTACCGGCCCAGTGTGAGGGAGCGAGGGGTGGGTGGGTTCGTATCACACCGGACCGATAACTTGCCACTTGCAAGGACAATTAACCAAACTTGATCGGACAATACAAGAACAAAATATCCTAAAAGTTGCTTTATTTTGATAAAAAGCCACCTTAAGTATTAACCTTTTGTTAGGATTTGCGCTAGCCATTGAAATTATTTGTTAAAATAATATTTAGATTCCCCTTGCGTGAGAACAAAAAGAGGCCATTCTATAAAACACGTAAAGAAACGAGGCCCCGAAGATGTCCCCGCCAGTCGAGCGCCCTAAGCTAGAGGGCGGCAAACCGCTCATTTTGCACACCAAGTTCGAGCCGGCTGGCGACCAGCCCACGGCGATTAAGGCGTTGGTGGCGGGCATTAATGCGGGCGAGCATAATCAGGTGCTGCTGGGGGCCACCGGCACGGGCAAAACCTTTACGATGGCCAAAATCATCGAGGCCACCCAGCGCCCCGCCATCATCCTTGCCCCCAACAAAACCCTCGCGGCGCAACTTTATGGCGAAATGAAAAGCTTCTTCCCTGGAAACGCCGTCGAGTATTTTGTCAGCTTCTACGACTATTACCAGCCCGAGGCTTACGTGCCGCGCTCGGATACCTTCATCGAGAAGGAGTCCGCCATTAACGAGCAGATCGACAGGATGCGCCACTCGGCCACGCGGGCGCTGCTGGAGCGCGATGACGTCATCATCGTCGCCTCGGTGAGCTGTATCTACGGCATTGGCTCGGTGGAAACCTACGGTGAAATGACGCAAGATCTGATTGTGGGCGAAGAATACGACCAGCGCCAGATCATGCAAGAGCTGATTGCCCAGCAATACAAGCGCAACGACCAAGCCTTCCAGCGCGGCAGCTTTCGGGTGCGGGGTGACAGCCTTGAATTATGGCCCGCCCACCTCGATGATCGCGGCTGGCGGTTTTCGTTTTTTGGCGACGAGTTAGAGAAGATCACCGAGTTTGATACCCTGACGGCGGAGAAAACCGGCACGCTGGAGAAGGTGCGTATTTATGCGAACTCGCACTATGTTACCCCCCGCCCAACGCTCAATCAGGCCATTATCAAGATCAAAGCCGAGCTGCGGCA
>Ga0256840_1001201_pt1 | contig 24907 bp, 23 predicted proteins | sample 355202metaG_FD_185969 | JGI IMG/M metagenome (GOLD analysis project Ga0256840, IMG submission 185969) | Hydrothermal vent microbial communities from Mid Atlantic Ridge, Atlantic Ocean - 355-202 | ecosystem: Environmental > Aquatic > Marine > Hydrothermal vents | place: Atlantic Ocean: Mid...
TGACCTGATCCTGAACAGGGTGGAAATGAAATGTGGAGCTTCACCCAAACCAAATCAACATCCAACCGCCCAAGGAGACAACTGATGTGTGACACATGCGGCTGCCACATCCACGAGGATGCACCCGGCAGCGAACAGGAGAACAGCAAGATCGTCGAGGTCCACCAGAGCCTGCTGGCGGCCAACCGTGAACAGGCGATGGAGAACAGACGTCACATCGAGGCCATGGGCGCGGTGGCCATCAACCTGATCTCAAGTCCCGGCTCGGGCAAGACCACCCTGCTGGAGCAGACCATCGGGCGTCTGGCGGACCGGCTGCGCATCGGTGTCATCGAGGGGGATATCGAGACCGAACGGGATGCGGAACGGATCAGGAAAAAGGGCATCCCCGTGGTCCAGCTGACCACGGGCGGCGCCTGCCATCTGGACGCCCCCCTGGTGCACCGCGGCCTGCACGACCTGGAAGGGCAGACCCGCCGGGCAGGCATGGACGGCCTGGACCTGCTGTTCATCGAGAACGTCGGCAACCTGGTCTGTCCCGCCACCTTTGATCTCGGCGAACATGCCCGCGTGGTCCTGGTCTCGGTGCCCGAGGGATCCGACAAACCGGCAAAATATCCGGCCACCTTTGCCTGGGCTCACCTCTTTGTCATCAGCAAGACCGATCTCCTGCCCCATTTCGACTTCTCCATCGCCGAGGCCCGCCGCGAGGCCCTGGCGCTCAATCCTGATCTGCGTATCCTGGAACTGGCCGCCTCAAGCGGCACGGGCATGGCAGCCTGGACGGCCTACCTCGAGGAACTGGTTGCCGACGGACAGCGCCGGTGCCGCTGAACTTTTACCAAAAGCACCGGTAACCGTTTTGCATAGCCGCTGTTGTTCTGACCCTCTGCTGTCCACGTTCAGTTGCGGCGGGGGTCAAAGGCCTCGCGCAGGGCCTCGCCGATGAAGATCAGGAGAATAAGGGCTCCCACCAGGACGACAAAGGTGGAGATGGAGAGCCACCACGCCTCGATGTTGGCCTTGCCCTGGGCCAGCAGTTCCCCGAGGCTGGGGGTGGATGGTGGCACGCCGAGACCGAGGAAGTCGAGACTGGTCAGGGCCAGGATGGCCCCGGACATGCGGAAGGGCAGGAAGGTGATCACCGGGGTCATGCCGTTGGGCAGCAGGTGGCGGTACATGATGGTCAGGTTGCCCACGCCCAGGGCCCTGGCCGCCTTGACATACTCCATGTTGCGTCCCTTGAGGAACTCGGCCCGCACATAGTCGGAGAGCCCCATCCAGCCGAACATGGAGAGAAGGATCAGGAGCAGAAGGATGCTCGGCTTGAAGATGGAGGCAAAGATGATCAGGAGATAGAGCTCGGGCATGGCACCCCAGATCTCGATGAAGCGCTGGAAGAAGAGGTCGACCCGGCCGCCGAAGTAACCCTGGACCGCGCCGGCGACAATGCCCAGCAGGGTGCCGACACAGGTAAGCGCCAGGCCGAAGAGGACCGAGATCCGGAAGCCGTAGATCAGGCGGGCCAGCACGTCGCGGCCCCGGTCATCGGTGCCGAGCAGATTCTCCCGGCTGGGTGGCGACGGCACCGGCCGGTCCAGATCCAGGTTGATGGTGTCGTAACTGTAGGGATTGGGCGGAAAGATGACCCGGTTACCGTCACTGGTGAGTTTTTTCAGGATATAGGGGTCCCGGTAGTCGGTCTCGGTGTCAAAATCACCGCCAAACACGGTCTCCGGGTAGCTCCTGACCAGGGGGAAATACCAGTGGCCCTGGTATTCGACCAGCAGGGGCCTGTCATTGCTGAGCACCTCGGCAAAGAGACTGGTGGTGAACAGGATCAGGAAGATGACCAGCGACCAGTAGCCGCGCCGGTTTTTCCTGAAACTGTGCCAGCGCCTGCGGGCCGGGGTCGTCCGCTGCGGGCGGTGCTGTTCCTGCCTTCCCATAACGCTACCGGACCTTGTCGAAACTGATGCGCGGATCGACCATGACGTAACTGAGATCGGAGAGCAGGCGCGAGATGAGGCCGATGATGGTGAAAAAATAGAGGGTGCCCAGCACCACCGGATAATCGCGGTTCATCACCGACTGGTAGGCAAGCAGTCCCATGCCGTCCAGGGAAAAGATGGTCTCGATGAGCAGGCTGCCGGTGAAAAACGCGGTGATGAACGATCCCGGAAAACCGGTGATGATGGGAATGATGGCGTTACGGAACACGTGGCGGTAGAGGACCTGCCGCTCGCTCAGCCCCTTGGCCCGGGCCGTCATCACGTACTGTTTGCGGATCTCCTCGAGAAAGGAATTCTTGGTCAGCAGGGTCATCACCGCCAGGCTGCCCACCGTGGAGGCGGTCACCGGCAGGACCATGTGCCAGAGATAATCGAGGATCTTGCCCATGAGGCTCAGTTCGTGCCAGTTGTCCGAGACCAGGCCGCGGAGCGGAAAGAGATGCCAGAAACTGCCGCCGCCGAAGAGGACGATGAGGATGATACCGAGGACAAACCCTGGAATCGCATAGCCCACCAGGATGATGGTGGAGGTGATGACATCGAAGCGGGAGCCGTCGCGCACCGCCTTGGCGATCCCCAGGGGGATGCAGACCGAGTAGACGATGACAAAGGTCCAGAGGCCCAGTGACATGGAGACCGGCAGTTTGGAGATCACCAGGTCGACTACGCTCATGTGGTGATAGTAGGACTCGCCGAAGTCAAAGACCAGGTAGTTGCCCATCATGGTGATGAACCGCTGCAGGGGCGGCTTGTCGAAGCCGTACATCCTGCGCAACTGCTCTATCCGGTCATGATCCAGGCCCTTGCCGCCCTGGTAGAGTCCGGCGCCGCCGCTGGCCGCCTCGCCCGCGCCCACCTGGCCTTCGATCTGGGCCATCATCCGTTCCACCGGTCCGCCGGGAACGAACTGGGTGATGGTGAAGGTGATCAGCATCACCCCGAACAGGGTGGGAATCATGAGCAGGAACCGCTTGAGGATATAGCCGCTCATGGCCGCACCACCTCCACGGCACCACCCCGCCTGGGATCACCCGCCCCGCCGCGGCCCGGCACCACCACGTGCACCCCGCCGAAGTACATGCTCTTCTCCTGCCAGACATTGACCCTCACCTTCTGCTGCAGTGCTGCCACCGAGGCCTCTGCAAATCCCGGCTCCATCTGCAGGACCTCGCCGTCCCAGTGCAGGCGCGGCGCCTCCACCGCCTGCACCAGATCCCGGCCGAAATCGACCATCTGGGTCAGGACCTGGGTCATGGCGGTGCGGATCCGCTTGGAGCCGCCGCTGCCGAGCACCAGTTCCGCCCGGTCGCCGTGCAGCAGGACCGAGGGGGACATCATGGAGCCCACCCGCTGGCCTGGCGGCGCGGCGTGAAAACCGTCCGGGTGCAGATCGTCCTCACCCATCATGTTGTTGAGCATGATGCCGGTTCCCGGTGCAAAATAACCGGAGCCCTCGCCGTTGGAACAGGTCATGGAGGCGACGTTGCCGTCCCGGTCGGCAATACTGATGTGGGTGGTGCCGCGGCTGAACATCCTGATCCTTTTCGTGGAATACTCCACAGTGGCTGAATCGAGGAACTCGGCCAGGGCATCGGGTGTGCAGACACCCAGTTCACGCAGCCGCTCCACCTCCTGCATGAGGCCGGTGGTGCGCAGCAGGTGCGCGGCAGAGCCCCATGCACCGTCCAGGGGTTCCATCGCCTCTAGCAGGGAAAGGGAAAGACCGATCAGGGTACCGCCCATGGAAGGCGGCGGCGCGGTAAGAAGCAGGCGGCCGCGGTAAGGGATACGCAATGGGTCACGTTCCACCACCTGGTAGGCGGCAAGATCCTCGAAGGTGAGCAGGCCTTCGCCTGCCCGCATGTCCCGGTCCATGGCCCGGGCGATATCGCCCTGGTAGAAGCTGTGGCCATGGTCATGAACCAGGATGGCCATGAAGTCGGCCAGTTCCCTGTTGACCAGGATGTCCCCGGCCTGGAGGTACCGGCCTCCTGGTTCGTAGAGGGAACGGCCGGTCTCACTCATGGTCATGATGGGGCGGAGCAGGCCGAGGAAACCGGCCTGAAAGGAATTGAGGAGGTGACCACGGGCGAGCTCGATGGCCGGTGCCAGGACGTCGGCCAGATCCATGCGGCCCAGACGCCCGTGCACGTGGAGCAGACCCTTGAGGGTGCCGGGCACGGCCACCGAGCCGAGGCCGATGTTGAAATCCTGGCCCGAGCCGCCGAAGTCCACGGTGACAGGAAAAAAGTGGGGATCGGGCGGATCAGTGAGGCCACGGCCCGGCGTGTCGACGAAAAAATCGAAAAAGATCTCCCGGCAGGGTCCGTTGCGGTCGCAGGTCCTGGCGAGCAGGAAGCCGCCGCCGCCGAGGCTGGTCAGGGTCTGCTCGACCACAGCGCCGGCAAAGCCGGCCGCCACCACCGCGTCAAAGGCGTTGCCACCGTGGCAAAGGATATCCGCCGCGGTCCGGCTCACCAGTTCATGGCCCGAGGCCACCACCGAACAGTCGTACAGCGGGACGGTGTCCCCTGCCCCGCCGCGGCGGCAAGGGGCTGTCTCGTCCCCGCATGGATCTGCCATCGATGCTCCACTCATAACCAGTACTCACCCTGTAATGTTCTGATCATTTCCCTGAAATCCGCTCCCCGGGCCACCAGGGCCCGCTGCCGTTCGGCGCCGGTGCCATGTTCAAGGATCGAGACGATACCTGTCAGCCAGTGGCCCGAGCCGAAACGGTCTATCCAGGGCGACAGGACCTCGACCATCCTGGCCGCGGCCCGGCCCACGGTGGCGGTGGAGCCGAGCAGGCCCAGGGGATCGACGAACTGTCCCTTGAGCCCGTGGCGTGCCGCCTGCCACTTGTTCCACTGCAGCAGTTGCGGGCTGACCGGCTGCGGCCGGGGATGTCCCTCGGCAATGGCTGCGGCCAGGGCCTGGATCAGGCCGGCCAGGGCCATGACCTCGGAAAAACGTGAGGGCAGGTCACAGGCCCTGACCTCGACGGTCCCGAATCGCGGGCTGGGCCGCACGTCCCACCAGAGATCGCGGACCTCGCGGATGATCCCCCGGCCGCGCAGCATGGCGATCTCTTCCTCGTATCCCTGCCACGAGCCGATGAAACCGGCAATGCCGGCCATGGGCAGGGCCTCGAACAGCTTGGTCCGATAGGAGCAGAGGCCGGTGTCGTCGCCGCGGAAATAGGGCGACGAGGTGGACAGCCCCAGCAGGATCGGCAGGTAGATCTGGATCCCGTCGCAGACCCTGATCGCGGTCTCCCGGTCTGCCATGCCCACGTGGACATGCAGCCCCTGGGAGATGAACTGCCGACCCACGTACTGGAGCTCGTCCATGATCCGCAGGTAGCGTTCGCCGGCGCTGAGCACCTGGTCGGCCGGCTCGGCAAAGGGATGCAGGCTGGCGGAAAAGAGGAGTCGTCCCTGGCGGCGCGCCACCTCCTCCACCGCCGGGATAAAGGAACGGAACTGCTCCGCCACCTGGTCCACCGAATCGCAGATCCCGGTCTGCACCTCGAGGATGGACTGGAGAAACTCCGGCGCCACCCGATCGCGGCAGAATTCGGGCACCGCCCCGATGATGGCCGGCGCGCCCGGCACCAGGTCCATGCTCTCCTCGGCCAGGACCTGGAACTCCAGCTCGACCCCCAGGGTATAGGGCCTGCTGTCCGCAAAGTCGATCACTGCCATGGCGTTCCCCCGATCTCCTGAAAAAACCCGGCCCTGTCCCCGGATCCCTTCGGCGGCCGAATGATCATCTCACCGTGCATCTGCCCGGCCACTGCCTCCCGCCTCCGGCAGAGCAGTCCGGTCAAGGTCCCGGTCTCTCAAGGCGTTGTCGATATCGACGAACTGTCACCCGCGAGATCATGCAGGGCCAGGCGCGCCACCGCGGCCAGCCAAGCGGCACCATAGCCCAGGACATCCTCGCTGAAATCGAAACGGCTGGAATGGGCCGGGCCGGCCGGGCCCGCCGTCACCTGGCCGCCGAAACGGATCATGCAGCCCGGCACCTGCTGCTGGTAGAAGGCAAAGTCTTCACCACCCAGGCTGGGCTGCCCCTGGGAGACCACCTGGTCGGCGCCGACCACGGCCACGGCCGCCCGGCGGGCGACGTCGGTGGCCCCCGGGTCGTTGACCACCGCCGGCAGGCCGTCAAAGAACTCCAGTTCGATCTCGGCGTTACACATGTCGCTGGCGCCGTGGATCACGCGCCGCAGGCCACTGAGGATCGAATTGCGGGTGTCCCGGTGGGCGCTGCGCACCGTTCCCTCCAGGATGGCGTTCTCGGCAATGGCATTATGCACCGTGCCGGCCTCAATGCGGCCCACTGTCACCACCGCGGCATGGGAGGGGTCGATCTGCCGGGAGACCAGGGTCTGCATGTTCATCACCAGGTTGGCGGCCACCACCACCGAATCCACCGCCTCATGGGGCCGGGCCGCGTGCCCGCCCCGGCCATGGATACGGATGGTGAAGGGATCGGTGTAGGAACAGATCAGGCCGTCGTCCACGATCAGAAATCCCACCGGGTAATGGGTATCGATGTGGCCGCTGAAGATCATCTCCACCCCGTCCAGGGCCTGGTCCCTGATCATGGCCGCGGCGCCGTTGCCGGCCTCCTCTGCCGGCTGGAAGAGCAGCACCACCCTGCCCGGCAGATCGACCTGTCGCAGCAGGGCCGCGGCGCCGAGCAGCATGGCCACATGACCGTCGTGGCCGCAGGCGTGCATGATGCCCTCCCGGGTCGAGGCAAAATCCAGGCCGGTCAGCTCACGGATGGGCAGGGCATCCATGTCGGCGCGCAGGGCGACGCAGGGTCCGCAAGCCAGGCCGATCTCGGCCCGGATCCCGGTGCCGCCGATACCGGTCCGGCAGGTGATACCGAGCCGCTCCAGTTCCCGGAGGACAAGGGCGGCGGTCTGCTGCTCCCGGCCCGCCAGTTCCGGGTAACGGTGCAGACGCCGACGGACAGAGCGCATCCAGTCACAGAGGCTCCTGTCCACCTGCGCTGTCACCTCCTGCCCGTCGAGGCCGCAACCCTCACCCGCAAGGGAAAGCGGGCCGGCTGTTGGCCCGTTCCCCATACCCACGTCTTCCATACCTCTGTCCCCGGCCCTCCCGGAACGATCTCAGGAAATCCTGATATCACCCACCAGGTCCTTTTCCCGTTCCTCCATGGCCCGGCGCCGTTTTTCCTCCAGTTGCCGGATATGCTCCCGCTCGCGGCGCTGCAGCTCGTTGGCGGAAAGCTCGGCCGGCTCGTCGTTTTCGCCGGCCTCCGGATGCCCCGGAGCAACCGGGGGCCGGGATGTCTCCCGGCGCTCCGGGGCCACCTCCGCAGTCCCCTCCAGGGGCCTCTTGAGAAAGGCAAGCAGCCCCTCCTGGAGCAGGGCCACGTTGACCAGTTCCCAGCCTCCCTTCCCTTGGCGGTTGAGGGTCTTGTCGATCTCCTCGTCGTCCAAGTAGCGGTCACCAAGGAGACCATCTTTCTGAAACTCGAACAGAATGGTCCGGTACTGCCAGCGCATCATTGTCTCCTGTATCACTTCTCCACGAGCTGGTCGTCTCTGAATCTCCCCTTGACAACCCGGCCGTCGGGATAGGTGATGGTTCCCTTGCCGTTACGGCGTCCCTTGCGGAACCCACCCTCGTAGACCGTGCCATCGGGTGAGATCAGGGTACCGTAGCCGTCGGGAAGGTCACCGGCAAAGGAACCGACATACTTCTTGCCGTCATGGTAGACCAGCTTGCCCAGGCCGGAGAACAGGCCCTGTCGGAACTCGCCCTCGTAACGGGAGCCGTCGGGAAAGACATAGACCCCTTCGCCGTCGAATGCACTGTTTCTGAAGTCTCCTTCGTAGCGGGAGCCGTCGGGATAGGTGTAGGTGCCATGGCCTTCCCGCCGGCCATCGACGAAATCACCGCTGTACTTCCTGCCGTCGGCAAAGCTGTAGGTACCGCGACCGGTGATCCGGCCCCGGCTGAACATTCCCTTGTAGCGGTCACCGTTTTTCAGAACCAGAGTGCCGCGGCCATCCATGAGACCATTGCGGAAAGGGCCGCTGTAGGTACCGCGGCCGGGAATCTCCACCGTGGCGGTACCGTTGAATCTCTGTTGTCCGGCCGAGGCGGCATAAAGGACGCCGCCCCTCAGCACCGGGCCGCTCTCCTTTCCGGCTGCGATCTTCCCAGCGGTCCTGTTCTTCCCCTTGTCCCGGCGGCGATGGATGGCCACCACGTCGTCCTGCTGCACCAGCTCGGCAGCCGGAGCCGGGGCCCTTCCCGAGGCGGAAACCGGGGGCGTCTGCACTGCCGCCGGCCGGGCTGCGGCCCCATCCTTTCCGGTCACGGCAGGTTCGGCGGCCGCGTCCGTTTTCTTCTCCTCTTCCACCGGTGCCGGCGGCGGAATCACTGGTCTGCCGTCGGCAAAGCGCCCCGCGAAGGTGGTGCCGTCCGCCCGGGTCAGCCTGCCCTCTCCCGAGGGGACCCCGTCCCGGAACCCGCCTTCGTACCGGCTGCCGTCGGCCCTGACCAGAACCCCGTGGCCGTTCTCCTTGCCCGCCTGCCACTGTCCCTCGTAACGGGAGCCGTCAGCATATTCCATGACGCCCCTGCCCTCGGGCTGACCATTGACAAAACTGCCCGTGTACCTGCGGCCGTCGGGCCAGCGCATGGTTCCCTCGCCGGTGATGGCCCCCTCCCTGAAGGCACCGGTATAGACCTGACCATCCGCATAGACCAGTGTACCCTGGCCATGGTAGAGGTCGTTGTGAAAATCCCCCTCGTAGCGGCTGCCGTCGGGCATCTCCAGCACTCCGTGTCCCTCGCGCCGGTCCCCGCGGTAACCACCGGTGTAGACGGTGCCGTCAAGATAACGGCGTACTCCCTCACCGGCGGGCTTGCCGTCGGCAAAGGTGCCCTCGAAGGTGGAGCCGTCCCTGTAGGTCAGCTTGCCATGGCCATCGATGACGCCATTACGGAAGTCGCCGGTGTATTCCCGTCCGTCGGGATAGAAAAGACTGCCGTGGCCGTTGAAACGGCCCAGGTCAAACTCACCCGAGTACTGCATGCCATCCGGCGTGGTCAGGATCCCCTTGCCGTCGATGATACCGTTCTTGAAGCTCCCCACGTACTTGCGGCCATCCGGGCTGACCAGCTCGCCCTGGCCGTTGAAGCGACCCCTGACGAACCGGCCGCTGTAGCGGGTACCGTCGGGATAGACCAGGACCCCCTTGCCCCAGAGAAAACCGTTTTTGAATTCCCCCTCGTAGAGGCGGCCATCCGCGCTCTTCAGGCGGCCGTGACCGTTGCGGCAGTCTCCCTCGAGACAGGCCGCCCGGACACTCACCGAGAGCAGAATACCTGCCAGCGCAATCCCGAACCATTGCAAAAAGATCTTCACCAAGGCACCACCTGTCACTGTTCACTGTAGATTCTGCGGACCTCGTCGGCAACGATCTGCAGACCCTGCCGGACCTGGTCCTCGTCCTGGGAATAGGTAATGCGGATGCACTCCTGCATATGCGGCCAGCCGGGGGCAAGGCCGGGGAAAAAGTAGTCACCGGCAACGACCAGGACCCCGCGGGCCTTGAGCCGCTCATAGAGTTCCCGGCTCGACACCGGCATTCCCTTGAACCAGAGCCAGAGAAACATGGCGCCCTCGGGCACATGCACCCGGTAGGGCAGGTCGCGGAAATATTTCTCCACGCCGGCCATGGCCCGTTCCATTTTCCGATGGTAGAAGGGCCGGATCACCTCCCGGCTCAGTCGCAGGATCTCACCCGATTCCATGAGATCCGTGGTCAGCATGGCCCCAAAGCTGCCCGGGGCGAGGTTGAGGATGGCATTGATGCCGGCAAGGACCCTGACAACCTCGGGCCGGGCAATGACAATCCCGGTCCGCACTGCGGGCAGGCCGAACTTGGAGAGGCTCATGCAGACGATGAGATTCTCGTTCCAGACCGGGGTGGCCTCGGTATAGATGATGCCGGGAAAGGGCACGCCATAGGCATTGTCGATGATGAGCGGGATGTCGCGCTCTGCGGCCAGCCCGGCCAGACGGTCGATCTCCTCATCGGTGAGCACGTTGCCGGTGGGATTGGTGGGCCGGGAGACACAGATGGCCGCGATCTCCTCATTCAGCTCGAGCCGGTCAAAATCGACATGATACTTGAAGAAGTGGTCACCCACAAGTTCAATGCGGGGCCTGCAGGTGGCAAAGAGGCCGTCGCAGAGACCGAGATCGGTGTAGCCGATGTATTCCGGGGTCAGGGGCAGGAGGATCTTCCTGCAGGAACCGTCCCCGAACTCGCCGGCGAGCATGTTGAACAGAAGGAAGAACGAGCCCTGGCTGCCGTTGGTGAGGCAGATGTTTTCCGGTCCCAGGGGCCAGCCGTACTCCCTCCGGAGCAGCCCGGCCAGGGCCGCCAGGAAATCACCGTTGCCCGGTGGAGGATCGTAGATGCCGATGAGCCGCCTGAAACGGGCGGGATCATCGGCAAGCGCCCGCAGGCGGCGGCGCAGCACCTCCTGTACCTCGGGCACATGGGCGGGATTGCCGCCCCCCATCATGATCATGCCGCCCCGGGCCAGGGCATTGCCCAGATCATCCATCAGGGAGAGGATGCCTGCGCCGGAAGAAAAACGCCTGCCAAATGCCGAGAGCTTCATGGTTCCCTATCCAAAGGTCATGATGATTTCATCGTAAGGGTTCAGCAGCACGCCACCTGCGTACGGTACGGTACTCCTGTAACCTACCACAGTCGGGGGGAAAAACGCAAAGCAAACAATGCGCCGGCAGTGACTGCAGACCAGTGTACTCCCCGCCTCGGGAAGCCGGCGGTAACCCGCCAGGCCCTGAAAAATTTCCACCCCATTTCAACCCCTTCACCGTGGTACAGCCACAGCGGCTCATTTTTTCTTGTCTTTGCCGGCATCGCTGTGATTGGATGGAACAGAGACAGGCAGCCCTCACCATCCACCCCAGCAAGCATGGAGCAGAAGCAGATGAGCCTACGCATTCGATTCATGATCCTGATCGGTGTCCTCAGCCTGCTGGCCATTCTCGGCATTTCCGTGGCCAGCTACAAGTTCAGCATCAACAACGCCATGACCGAGGCCCGGGCCAAGGGCAGGCTGGTCTTCAACTTTCTGGAATCGGCGCGTCTTCACTTCAGAAGGTACAGCGACCCAAGATCCTGGAGCTGGCCGGACCTGGCCATCGGGTGCCGGTGGAGCTGAAATCAGGCTTTGCCCTGACCCGGGGCGTCTGGGCGGAGTTCGAGAAAAAGGTGCCGGACTATGCCTTCAGGCAGGCCACGCCCAGTCCCCTGAACCCGGCCAACAAGGCGGACAGCGACGACATGAAGATCATCGCCGCCTTTCGCGCCAATCCGGACACCAAATCAGCCGAAGGCCTGATCACCAGGAAAGGTGAACCCTACTACTACTTTGCCCATCCCATCCACGTCAGCCAGAGCTGCCTCCGCTGCCATGGCGATCCGGCCGAGGCGCCGCAGTGGCAGAAAGATCGGTACGGGACAGCCCAGGGCTACAACTGGAAGGCCGGCCAGGTGGCTTCGGCCTACGTCGTCTATGTTCCCCTGAAAAAGGCACTGGCGCAGGCAAAGAAATCCGCGGTCAACCTCGTTCTCATCGGCGTCGTCTGCATCCTGGTCTTCATGCTGGTGATCTGGTTCTTTTTCAGCCGCTACATCATCACCCCGGTCTCCATGCTGGAAAAACGGGCCACCGAGATCAGTCTCGGCAAAAACCTCGGTGAGCCCATCAGAACCCCCTCCCGGGACGAGATCGGTTCCCTGGCCAGGTCCGTTGACCGGCTGCGGATCAGTGTGGAGAAACTGCTGCAGCGGCTCAGGTCCTGAACATAGCCGGGGTCAGGGCCAGGAGCCGGGGGGCTCTGTGCCGCCTGCGGCAGAACGGGAAAGACTGGTCTGCAGGGTCCGTCCCCGGCGAGGCAGGCGTCAGCCGCGGCTCAACCTTGCTGCACTGCCGAACCGTTCCACCTTTTCATGGTGGACCGAGGCCATGCCCTGATCACCTGCCCCCTGGCACCTGGCCCCTGGCACCTGGCCCCTGGCACCTGGCACCTGGCACCTGGCACCTGGCCCCTGGCCCCTGGCCCCTGACACCTGACCCCCGGCACCTGATTTTCAAACAAAAATCTTCCATTCCCGGCCAGGTTGTGGCAAGCTAAAGGGAGGAATCATTGTCATTCATCAACAGCATCGGGTACACGTCTTGTCTTCCCTGGATTCAGTATTTGCCAAGATCGAGGATGGAAAGGCCGTCCGCGTCGCCCTGCCCATCAAGGACGAGGTCGAAAAGCGGCGCATAAGCTGCGTCTACCGGGCCGAGGAACCACCCCGCTTTTCCCTGCTCTTCACACCGGGCAGCCTGCCGGCGGAGCGCATCGACCGGCACCGCAAGTGCATGGTGCTCATCGATATCGCCGGCCAAAGCGTCTCCCTTGCCGCCGATATCGAGAGTATCCCGGACAAGGAGACACTGACGCTTGTCGCGCGGGAGGTGATCAGCCACCAACAGATGCGGGAATACTTCCGTGTCGATGTCAGCACCCCCATCGTGGCCGCGCCGCTGCTGCCACTGGGCAGTGGCGATGAGGAGGAGGCATGGCGGCTCACCGGCGAGACCATCGATGTGAGCGGCTCGGGCCTGCTGGCTGTCTTCCCCGAACCTCTGGAAAAGGACCGGCAGGTCCGGGTGGACCTTGTCCTGCCCAGGGGTGACGGCGAGGTGGTGCAGATGGTGGGCCACGTGGTCAGGACCAGGAAAATCCGCTCCGACCGGTACCACGTGGGCCTGCACTTCGACCTCATCGACGCTGACACCCGGGACAAGATCATGGCCTGCTGCTTTGACATCCAGCGCCGGCATCTGCGACTCAAGGTTCAGGTCAAGGACAGACTGTAGCCGGCATCTCACGCCGGCGCCCTGCTCCGGCCTGCCCCCTCGCTCTCCGATGTCCGGCCTTCGGGTTTCCTGATATCCACCCCTGCCTCCCTGAGCAGCATGATGGCCGTGCCGCCATGTTCTTCCGGCACCACCACCTCGTCGGGCTTCAGCGACAGCAGCCAGTTGCCCACCAGGAGCCCCCGTTTCTTTTCCACCCCCAGGTACGGATTTTCCACGAACTCCCGTTTCAGCACCCGATGATCCCTGGTATCGACGGTCTCCACCAGGAACCAGGGCGCCCTGACAAAGTGGAGCGACACTTCCCCGTCCGGCCTGGTGACCGGTGTCAGGCGGCGGATGATGCTGTCGGCGCTGTAGTGGGGCCGGATCCGGGCCATAACCACCAGGGGAAATTTTTTCGGAATCAGTTCCTCGAGCCGGTCGGCCACATGATCGGCGAGTTTGTGGGACGGGGTGTGCATGACCACGTCCATATCGATGATGAACCGGCCGCCGGCGGTCCGGCTCAGACACTGCTTGACCCGGCTGATACGGGGGTGACTTTCCACCATGCGGATGATCTCCCGCTCCGTCTCCCGATCAATGGAGGCATCGAGCAGGTCCTTGAGAGCACTGACCAGCAGGGAGACACCGGCCCGGAACACGAAAAGGGAGACCACGGCCGCGGCCCAGCGGTCCACGTCATAGCCGAAACGGGTGGCAATCAGGCCGATGAGGACGACACCGGTGGACAGGGCATCGGCCAGGTAATCCCTGGCATCGGCCTGCAGGGCCGGCGAGTTGAGCCGCCGGCCGGCACTGAGCTGATAGACGCCGAAAGCGAGCGCCACCAGGAGCGAGAGAACGGCCACCGGCAGGGCGATGGTGACATCGGGCAGTCGCTCGGTGCCGAAGATCGCCTGGCGGCCAATCTCGTAGGCAGCGACAATCACTGCCACCGAGGTGACCAGTGTGGCCACCGTTTCCGCCTTGTAGAGTCCGTAGGGAAAGGAGGGATGCTCGCGGCCGGCAACCCAGAGCCCCACATAGGTGGTCATGGACGCCAGCACGTCGGTGCCGGAGTGGATGGCATCTCCGAGCAGGGCCGTGGAACCGGAGACCACCCCGGCAATCCCTTTGCCCGCGGCGAGACAGATGTTGAGAACGATGGAGAACGCGGCCCGGCGTCGCGCGGAACGGAGGTTTTCTCGTGCAATATCAGCGGTCATTTCACGGTAGTCGGGACTGTTCAGGCAGGGTAATAGTTCACCACCGTCGGCAGCGCCCTGAACATGGCAATACCTCCAGCAGTCAGGTGCCGGGAGGACCGGCCCTGCGCAGGACCTGCATACACCCCACATGGCTCGGCTTCCATGAAACATAGTAACTTGACCAAAAAATACAATGGCCAATCTCCCCGCCACCGAAAAAACGGCCCTCCCTGGAGCAGGGCGGCAGGCGGTGCTGCCACCGCAAGCGCGGACTCCGGATGGCGTGCTGCTGAACTTGTACGAAGTTTTTACTGCCATGGTCAGGGAGAAACCGCCGTGAAGGTTACGGAACCTCTGTTTCCCGATGTCCGTCATCCGGGCGAATCTATTGCCGGCCAGCATTTTTCCTGCCTTGGGGCTTGCAAAAGTTATTGACAGTGATCATTGTTTGGTGTACCTAAAGGTCGAAATTCAGCAGGGGGCACACCATGACCAGAAAGCATCCGCATGTAGATCTGCACTGTCACAAAGGCGGGCACTGCTGTCTGCGCAAGGTACCCTGCCCGACCGACGCCATGCCGTTGAGCAAGGCCTGCTGCAGGGGCAGGGTCAAGGTGTGCAGGATCAGCGGTGACCGCCGAACCTGTGCAAGGATGGCGAATCTGGGCCTCCTGCCGGGTTCCGAGCTGGAACTGATCTGTCCGGCCAGGGGAAACAGGTGCATGGTCAGGATCAATGGCGGCACCATCAGCCTGGATCAGCCGCTGGCCGAGGGTATCCTGGTTACACCGGTGTGAGGCCTGCGGTCTCTTTTTTTGGCTGTTGTTTTTAGGGACTCCTAAAAACAACAGCCCATGCGCAGTCCCCAGCCGCAACAGTTCACTGCTGTCGGCAACCATCTGAAAACACCGATAACCTTTACCCACAGCCACGCACAACATCCATCAGCAGGTTGGTATGCAGCATCTCATTGTTCTTCTCATCATCCTGGTGGCTGCCTTCTTCATCGGCAGGCGATTCTGGCGTTTTCTCCGGCCCGGCCGGCGGCCCTCCTGTTCCTGCGGCTGTTGCGGCTGCAGCGCCGCTTCCGGTACGCAAGAGGCATCCTGTAGCAGGCCTGCCCCTGATCACCCGTCCTCCCGTCCCCCTGAAAATCAATCCTGATTTTTTTCCATGTTCCATGGCCCTGTGGACAAATCTTGCGCCAGCGGCCCGATGTTCCCGGACCGCCAGGCGTCACCGTTGTGAAAAATACCTGTATTTCAAAATAGTTGCCCCTGATATCGAGCTGGTACGGACCATTGGCCCATTCAAGGGTGTTGCTGCCAACGGTGTACGGGCAGATTTCCCCTCTCCGTCCAGGTGGCAGCCAGCCATGAACATACCATCCATTCCTCAGGAGGAGTGCAGTGAGTGATACCATCAACATCGCCCTGGCCGGGAATCCCAATGCCGGCAAAACCACCCTCTTCAATCACCTGACCGGGGCCCGCCAGCATGTGGGCAACTATCCCGGGGTGACAGTGGAAAAAAAGGTCGGCATCTGCCAGCATGGCGACCACGAAATCCGGGTGGTTGATCTGCCGGGAACCTATTCCCTCACCGCCTATTCGGTGGAGGAGCTGGTGGCCCGCGACTTCCTGGTCAATGAAAAACCGGATGTGGTCGTCGATATCGTCGATGCATCCAACCTGGAACGGAATCTCTACCTGACCACCCAGTTCATGGAGCTGGGCATCCCCCTGGTCATCGCCCTCAACATGATGGACGTGGCCGAGAGCCGCGGCATCTCCATCGACTGCAGGCGGCTTGTCGGACTGCTCGGCGTACCCGTGGTCCCCATTATTGCCCGTACCGGCCAGGGGGTTGACCTGCTGCTGGACACGGTGGAACAGGTGGCCCGCTCCGGCCGACAGGTGCGCCCCATTCTTCTCCGGTACGGCTCGGACCTGGACGAGGCCATCTCGGCCATGGTGCCCATCATCGAAGAACACCGCCTCCTCACCGACATCTATCCCAGCCGCTGGATCGCCCTCAAGATCCTCGAGAACGACGAACAGATCATCGACAAGGCCACCGGCCTCGATCCGGCGGCCAGCAGACAACTCCTGGCCATCAGTGAAGAGGTCACCAACCACCTGATGCAGACCCTGGATGCCTATCCCGAAGCGGTTATCGCCGATCATCGCTACGGATTCATCAAGTCCATCCTCCACCAGGGGGTCATCACCATCAGGTTTGTCGGCGACCGCCTCTATACCTCCGACCGCATCGACAGGATCGTCACCCACCGGTTGCTGGGTCCCCTGATCATGGCCGCGGTCCTCTTTGCGCTCTATACCTTTACCTTCAGTTATTCCGGCACACTGGTGGATGGCCTGGCAACGGTCTTCACCGCCATGGGCGACCTGGTCGACCGCTCCCTGGCCGACGGCCCGCTCAAGTCCATGATCATCTCCGGCGCCATCGACGGTGTCGGCGGTGTCCTCGGCTTTGTGCCCATCATCATGTTCATGTTCTTCGGCATCGCGGTGCTGGAAGATTCGGGCTACCTGGCCCGTGTCGCCTTCATGATGGACCGTATCTTCCACTTCTTCGGCCTGCACGGCTCCTCGGTGATGCCCTTCATCATCTCCGGCGGCATTGCCGGCGGCTGCGCCGTACCCGGGGTGATGGCCACCCGCACCCTCCGTTCCCCCAAGGAACGGATGGCCACCATGCTCACAGTGCCCTTCATGAACTGCGGCGCCAAGCTGCCCGTGCTCACCCTGCTCATCGGCGCCTTCTTTTCCGCCCACCAGGCCCGTTACATGTTCCTGGCCACCATGGCCTCCTGGATCATCGCCCTGCTGGCGGCCAAGTTCCTCCGTCTCACCGTGCTCCGCGGCGAGTCCACCCCCTTTGTCATGGAACTGCCGCCTTATCGTTTCCCCACTGTCCGTGGCCTGATCATCCACACCTGGGAACGGACCTGGCAGTACATAAAAAAGGCAGGCACGGTGATCCTGGGCATCTCCATCCTTCTCTGGGCCATGATGACCTATCCCGGGCTTCCTGCGGACCAGGTGGCACGCTTCGCTGCTGAACGGCAGCAGGTCCTGGCGGCTCAGCCCCCTGAACTCGTGGCAGGCCTGGCCAAGCAGAGCAACGCCCCCCGGGTGCGGAGACTGGCTGCCACGCTGCGCGAGATCGATGCCCGCCAGGCCATGGCCGGCCTGCGGAACTCGGTTGCCGGCCGTATCGGCGTGGCCCTGGAATCGGTCAGCCGGTTTGCCGGCTTTGACTGGCGGACCAACATCGCCCTGGTGGGTGGCTTTGCCGCCAAGGAGGTCATCATCTCCACCCTGGGCACGGCCTATTCCCTGGGTGACGTGGCGCCTGCCGAAACATTTTCCCTGCGTGAACGACTGGCGGCCGATCCGCACTGGAACCCGGTGGTGGCCCTGAGCGTTCTCACGTTCATCATGTTCTACGCCCCCTGTTTCGTCACCATCGTCTGCATCGCCAGGGAGGCGGGAAGCTGGAAATGGGCATTCTTCTCCATGGGCTTCAACACCCTGTTCGCCTTCCTTCTGGCCACGGCCATCTACCAGATCGGCATGCTGTTCGGCCTGGGTGGCTGACAGGCCGTAAAACTTCAGCAGCACGCCATCCGGAGTCCGCGCGTACCTGCACGCGCTCGCAGCTGGCGGTCAGGCAAGCGACCGCAGGGAGACTCCGATAGCCTACCTATGATGGACTCGTACTCCGTGCGGTCCCTTATAGTAAGTCCAAACTGTGAGCGCTTACCCGCCCCCTGCTCTGAACCGCTCCCGGCCACCATCACCTGCTGCTGTCAACCTGGAGCCCGGCCACAAGAGTGGTTTGCAGACCGCCCGCCTTGGCCCTTGACCCGGCCGACCAAACCTGCTAGCATTGAAAATAAGTAACATTACCACGATACTGGCCTCCTGTTCCGCCTGCCGGCGAAACCGGCCGCAGAGGTCGCCGATGCTCCCGGAAACAGTTCACCGACATTGGAACATCGGCTTCTGACCGTTGGTTTCCGGAGGCACAACACGCCATGTCAACCGGGAAGATACCATTGTGCCACCGCCGCAGGCAGGTAACTGTCCTGTCCCCTGGTACCTGCTCCCTGGTCACTGATTTCTGAAGAGGACACATCATGCCTGGAAAACAACAGATGATCCGCCAGGGAACCCGGATGTTCCTGGCCGCAGGCCTCGGCCTGCTGCTGCTCAACGGCTGTGGCCCCAGCCAGGGACAGCGACTTGTCAGCGAGGGAGCATCAAGGGAGTATGGACAGGGATATGACGACGGCTGTGCCAGCGGCAGAAAGTCTGCCGGTGATATGTTCTCACAGTTCCACAAGAACGTGCGTCTCTACCGGCAGAACGCGGATTACCGTCAGGGCTGGGATGACGGCCACGACGAGTGCCGCAACGAATGGCTGAGCAACTATCGCCAGCAGGAGCTGGGCATTGAGCGGCAGCGGGCCTATGATGAACATGAATGGCTCGAAAAACAGAAGGTCAGGGACGCTGTCCCCGAGCTGACCAGAGAACAGATCGACACCCTCAACAAGCTCGGGCACTGAGACACGCACAAGGTCCGGCAGCACGGTATCCGCGCCATTGACGGACGCCTCGGAAGTCCATGCAGGTATCGGTATTTCAACCTGGTTGCCGATAGCGGTGAACTGTTACATTACGACGCATCGCCGGGATGGCATCACCTCTGACGGCGGGCTGCCTGGTGGCCCGGACGTCACAACAGACAGGAGGAACATAATGCTCAGAAAGCTCTTGGCGGCGGCAGCCATCCTGGCCCTGGTGGTCATGGCCGGCTGCGGGCAGAACGAAGAGAAGAGTTCGGCGGAAAAGGCGGGAGAGTCCATGGCCAGGGCCATCGAGGCCTCAAAGGATGCAGCACGGCAGGCATCGGACGCCACCATGGAGGCTGCGGCCAAAACAGCGGACCAGGTCAGGAAGCTGACCCACGATTCGCTGCAGAAGGCGGAGGACACGGTACGGCAGGCCAGGGAGACCATGGAGGAGGACAAGGAATAACACCCCGCCCGGGAAAACGGCGGGGATGGCGGGCTAGTAGCGGAACCGGCGCTTGGAGCGCTTGTTCTTCTTCTGTGGCTGTACCTGGTTGACCTTGATCTCCCGTCCCTTGAGCATGGTCCTGTTCAGGGACTTAATGGCGGTATCGGCCTCCGAGTTGTTGGGCATGTCGACAAAGGCAAACCCCTTGGGCCGCCCCGAGTAGCGGTCGGTCACCACGTTGATGCTGGCGATTTCGCCAAACTCGGAAAACAGTTCCTTCAACTCCTCTTCACCCACACTGAAGGGCAGCTGGCCAACATAGATATTCATAGGATGTTCCTCCAAAAATCCGCGACAGGTATCCTGTGGGCCGCAGGCGGGAGATCCCGTCCAGCGGTCCGTGATTCCGGGACAGGTCCATGGGGAAACAAGGTGCGGCAGTCGGTTGCTGCCTCCTTCCTGACCGCCAGGACCGGCGGATGACCGGAATTACCGTGTACCTGAACCCTGCGGCTGTCCGGCATCCGGATGCCGGACAGCCGCAGGGTTCAGGTTTATGAACAAAAAAAGTGCCCTGCAATGTTGCAGGGCACGTGAACAGCCGGGATACGGCGTGCTGCTAAAGCTGCACCACGTTGGCGGCAGCAGGGCCCTTGGGGCCGTCGATGACGTCAAAGCTGACCGAGGCGCCCTCGTCCAGTGTCTTGTATCCATCGGCCTGAATCGCGGAATGATGCACAAAGACATCCGCTCCTTCCTCCTGCTCGATGAAACCAAATCCCTTTGACGCATTAAACCATTTCACAATACCTTTATTCACTTCGTACTACTCCCTTGGAGGCGGTCCATGGAGGACCTTTCTGATGAACCGGCCCGGTGGAACCGGTATATCCGGTTCCGGCCATGGCCGGGGTATGGTGAGGAACTCCCAGGCTGACCGCCCGGACAAAAAAAAACGCGCATCCCACTACAAGAGGATTACGCGGACGGATGTATTGGGCGATCTCTCAAGGAGCTTCTCACTGCACTTACTGTACTCATGTCCGGGAAATATGGCAACCTCTTTCTTTGCTAAAAGTTCCGCAGTTCGTCCCTGGGCGCGATAATCACCCCAGGGGCCATCGCCACCAGTCGCCCGCAGGGGGGGCTCCAGCCTGTGCCCGATAATGCCCCCGCAGACCTTCCCTGTCTGTTTTTCTACAGGAATTCCGCAGCATGCCGATAACTGTGCACCGGTTACCTTTTGTGTTTTCCCTGTTCATGTGCTAGATTGACATCGACCTGCGACGCAACTTCGTCGCACCGAAGCAGGGCCTCGTCGTCCCGGGACGGCCCCGCACATCATCCCTCAGACCTTTATCCGGATTCCGCTCATGCTGCCACGACGCCGTCTCCTGTCGACCATTCTTCTGCTGTTCACCTGCTCCGTCTCCGTTGCCCTCCTGCCCGCAACCGCATCCCCGGCCAGCCGTGCCGGCCAGGAGGGATTCGAGCGGCCTGCTCCCCTCCGGGCGCGTGATCTGCTCAAACCGGAGATCCTTCGCGGCCCGTCCCACGCTGTCGATGAGCGGGTGGAAAACGATGGGCTGTTCAATCACTATACAGTGACGTCCCCATTTGGCACCTTCAAGGCCAATTCCACCAGCGCCCTCTATACCCTGGTCCGGGAGATCCACGCCATTGCCGCCATGAAGAAGGTGGCAAGCGACGAGACCGCGACCGAGGCCCTCAAACAATCCGGCAAAAAGACCATCGCCGGCCTGAAAAGCCTGTTCAACGATCCGGGAACAACCCTGGAGGGCGCGGTCAACGGGGTCAACAGCCTGTTCAACCGCGCCGCGGTCTCCCTCGGCTCCCGGGAGCCGACAGCGGCAGAAGACAGCCGCATGGCCCAGTTCATCGGCCTGTCAAAGTCCAAGGGACAGATCGCCACCCGTTTCCTGGTCAGCATGTACTCCCGCAACCCCGTTCTGCAGGAGGAGCTTGACCGGCTGGCCCTGGCCGACTACCTGGGCGGACTCGGTGTCGGCGTGGCCACCGCCGTTGTCCCGGGGTGGGCGGCCTGATCCTGACCACCTCGTGCACGGCCCGTCTGCTGAACGAGGCCATCAACAACACCCCGGCATCGGAGCTGTGGCTGCAGAACAGAAACCGGCTCGTGCGGCTGGGAATGGATGCCGACACGGTGGAGCTTTTCCTCAACAACCCCAACTTTTCACCGGCCACGGCAACCGTGCTGACAACGGCCCTGGGTCGCCTGCAGGGTGTGACCGACCTGGAACTGCTGCTCAAGGTGGCCCTGCAGGCCGGCGATGCGGACATGGCCCGCACCATCACCGAGACCTCGGTCCTGGCGGCCGGCTTTCACCGCAACATCGCCCCATTGTCCAGGTTTCTCCCCATGGCGCGTCTCTTCTGCGCCGAAAAACAGGATGGTGCACTGGCGGTGATTCTGCCCACCGATCATATGATATGGAGCGCGCGGGTGGCCGATGTGGCAAAAGGGCTGACCGGCAAGGCGAAGAAAGGTGTCGAGATCTGGACCTTCGGGGATTTCAGCACAAAGGCCCGCAGCGAACTGGAGCACCTTGGCTGGCAGCTCCATCCCAATGCCCTGCGCAAGATGCTGCCGGCCACCTGATGGTCGCTGACCGGAGCCTGCCGGCATCCCTGCTCCAGGCGTGAGGGGAATGGCGTGAGCACCCGACGGATACTGGTTGATTTTCTCCTCCGGGAATGGTTGCTGCTTTCGGTCGCCGTCGGCCTGGTGACAACCTCGCTCTACCTCGGACAGATGCCATCCCTCAACCGGGATGACCTGGAGATCATCTATGCCCTGGCCATCCTCTTTGTTATCGTCAAAGGCCTCGAACAGAGCCACCTCCTGCTCAGGATATCCCAACGGGTTGCCCGCGGCCGCTTTCTCTGCCTGAAGCTGGTCTGTATGACCTTTTTCCTCTCCATGGTCATCACCAACGATGTGGCCCTGCTCGTCATCGTGCCCATTACCCTGGCCCATGACCTGCGGCGCAGGGATCTGGTGGTCATCCTCGAGGCCATGGCCGCCAATGCCGGTTCGGCCCTCACACCCATCGGCAATCCACAGAATCTGTTCATCTACTGGCACTACGATCTCGGAATCCGGACCTTTGTCACCACCATCGCCCCCTTTTCTCTTCTGTTCCTCCTTCTGCTCGGGCTGGCTTCCCTTGCCCTCGACGTCCGCGACTCCCCTGCCAGACGACAGCCGCCTCCCTGTCCGGTGAAACCCACCGGCTTTGCCTATCTCCTGCTGCTGCCCGCCCTCATCCTGATGATCCTTCGGCTGCTGCCGCTGCAGGGCGGCATCATCATCCTTGTGGTGGCCCTCCTCCTTGACCGGGGCTGCCTGCGTATCGATTATGTCCTCCTCCTGACCCTGGTCTGTTTTTTCGGCCTGGCCGAAAACATCAAGGCAATGATCGCGTCGAGCATCCCGCATGCCGGCCATATCTTCATTCTCTCGTCGCTGGCAAGCCAGATGATCTCCAACGTGCCTGCGGCCCTGCTCTTCGGCAGATTCACCGACAACTGGCAGGCCCTGCTCTGGGGCACCAATGCCGGAGGATTCGGCAGCCTGGTGGGCTCCCTGGCCAACCTGATCAGCTACCGCCTCTATATCACCGGCAACACCACCGACAACCCTGTGACCTTTGCCGTACGGTTCACTGTTCTGGGCTACCTGGCCTTCTTTGCCGCCCTGGGTCTCTACTTTGCACTACCAGGCTAGCCGGCCGGCGCAAGGCGGCGGATTCTGTCCCTGTCTCCCGATCCCGGCAACCTGAAAAAAAGGGCGCCCGGTGCTTCCGGGCGCCCTGAAGTATCTGGACACCAGCCTCAGCCCGACGGGCAGAGAACCGGTGGGAATGATGCAACCTATCCGCATGCCGCCACCCGGACGCCGTCATGACGACGCCGACGACGGACACTGTTCAGCCATACGACTGTTGCCGCATGCTGTCTGCGGCGACCATCGTTACGGGGCAGACACGCTCTAGCCGGATGACAACCGCTTTTTTTTTGCGCCGCCTTCCGGCGTTTCTTTTCGTCCGCCTCCTTGGCCTCCTTGAGGGCGGCGGCATCACCGACCTTGTGGAGGGTGCGCGGCACGGCGCGATCCACACGGGCCTCGCAGGCCTCATGCACCTCGGCCGGACAGTTGGCGATCTCCCAGCAAGGGGCATACTCAAGGAGCTTTTTCAGCCCTGGAATGCTGATGCCCTCGTCGTGGATCAGGGAACGAAGACAGGTGATCCACTGGATATCGTTGGCAGAAAACATTCTTCTGGAACCAACGTGTGCCGGTGTGATCAGTCCCTCCGCCTCATAGATCCGCAGGGTTCGCGGATGAACGTTGAGCAGCCTGGCCGCGACACCGATCGGATAGATCGGCACATCGGGGCGCATGGGTTGAATTTCAGACCTCTTTCTGGCCATGCTGTTCTCCTTTTCCTTGCTTCGACCGGGGGGATATGATCCCCCCGGCCCACAGGCTTCTTAGTGATCTTCGGACAGGTGGCCACGGAAGAGCCGCTCACCCATCATGAACAGAATGCCGCAGAAGGTGAACCCGGCCAGAGTGATCATGTACTCGTGCAGTGTCGGCGAGTAGGAAAACAGGTGGGACATACCGACGATGTTGAGCTCATGGAAACCGGGCACGATCTGGCCGACGACGACCAGGTCATAGCGCATGAAGAAGATACCGATGATGCTGGCAGCGGAGCCAAGGGCCATTGCCGGGATGTTCCTGGCACGGACGGCGAGGATGATGACAAAGGGGATAACCAGTCCCATGGCGATCTCGCCGACCCAGAAGTTGACGGCAAAAGGTCCGTTGATGAGAGCCATCATGGCCTCGTACTTTCCCGGGGGATGACCGGCGATACCGGAGATCATCTTCCAGGTTGCAAAGAACATGATCACCATGTAGAGCAGCGCGCCGGGCTTGGCGACAGCGCTGAGGGAGTTCTGCAGGGACTCGCTCATCTTCCAGCCGTTGATCTTGTAGCCGAGCCAGTGGAAGAAGATCACCGCGGCGCAGCCCGACATCATGGCGGAGGTGATGAAGTAGATGGGCATGTAGGGCCCGTGCCAGAACTCACGGCCGTTGAGCAGGCCGAAGACAGCACCCAGGTTGGAGTGGGCGGCGACACCGGCGATCACACCCAGAAGACCAAGCATGCCGGCCTGCTTGTGCCTGCCCATCTGCAGCAGGGCGAACTCGATGAGCATGAAGAAGAGATAGGCGCCGTACAGGGTACCCATCCACCAGATATTGGATGTGGGGTTGGGGGAAATGACATTGTAGATGGCCATGCGCCAGGGGTTCTCGATCTCAAAGGCAATGACCACAAAGCCGGAGACGATGGTGGCGATGGCGAGAAAGACCGACCGCTTGGCAATGGGTTTGAAAGCCTCGACGCCAAAGACATGGCCGATGGACGAGACCAGGCACAGGCCGGTCGAGGTAACGACGAAAAAGACGTAGGCCGACAGCATCAACCCCCAGGGGCATAGCCGTCAGGTTAAGCGATTCACAGCTATCACAACGCTATTGATATCACCTCGCCGTCAAACCTCAACGTGAAGATATTATAGAGAATTTCTGGAGAGTAATTTGCGCTTTTTTTCTTTTC